>Ga0209902_100049_pt1 | contig 258600 bp, 202 predicted proteins | sample FECB27metaG_FD_188304 | JGI IMG/M metagenome (GOLD analysis project Ga0209902, IMG submission 188304) | Cyanobacterial communities from the Joint Genome Institute, California, USA - FECB-27 (SPAdes) (version 2) | ecosystem: Environmental > Aquatic > Thermal springs > Hot (42-90C) > Microbial... | reverse complement strand
GCCCTATCACTAATTGATAAAATTATTGAAACCTGCGCTGGTTTATGGAATTATAAATTAGATGCTTCCTCAATGCCAACCTCGCCTCCGAGGGCAACTGATTGACTATCAATATGCAACAAGTCTAATTAATATACTCCAAGTGCTTAAATCCAAGTTCCGATATTAAACCAATTTCTTTTGCTCCCTTTATTAAATCATAATCATCAATCTTTGCTAAGTCGCTTTCATCTTTTAGTCTCTTGCGCTTTTCACCTGAAACTGCGTTGTCATAGAAATATTCAAGATCATATTGAACAACTCTTTTTCGTATTTGAAGAATTGTTTCATCCCATAAATAGTTTAATGCTGCATCAAAAAGTCCCGACGCTACACCTGCAATGAATTTTGATAAGTAAAGAGATTGTTGTTTTTCTTGGTGTGCTATTTGGTCAATTACACCTTCAATATTTTTGAAGACATTTATTCTTTCAGGAACCCCAACAAATATACCTTCAGACGGCAAATTGTGCTGTTCTAAAAAAGTCACTAGCCCTCCTTCGAAGTCGCGTAACTGAACATCATAACTTTTCGGTTTGATAATATGTAATTTGTTTTGTGCTTCTTCCATATTTCAATATCTATTTGAATGTAATGTAGTCTTAATAACTGATATTACACGGTCATTGTCGCTACGCGCTAAAAAGCGGCATTTACTACTTAGAAAAGTCCTTTTCCAGATAAATAATCAATATCGCGCGTAACATTAGTTAATAATATGATGGCTAACGAGTAGGTATTTGCGAAGGTAAAGGTTTATTATTTGTCCAGTCCAGAGCTAATGTCAGTCAATACTACAAAAGCTAATGTAAAACCTGCTGACGATTAAAACTTTATTAGATTGAATTAGACATACTGGTAGTAGATAGCCTAAGTTAACAATGTTAAGCGCCGTTTGTGGGAATAACATGTTATTCCTAGTATTATCATTCACAACGAAAGTTCATTACTAAGCTGTTTAACTTGCTTTTTAACATCGTCAATGTCTACCAAAGATACAAATTTCACAGACCAAGAGTCCAGTTGTTCCTTTAACGAGGCAATCTTTTTATCAATCTTTGCTTGGTCGGATCCATTCAAAGACTTACTATAGTTTAAAACGTCAATAACTGATTTTAAATAAGTTAAATGTGCATTTATATATTGATTTGTGAGTGCTTCTAGTTCATCCTGAATGTATCTTGCTTGGCTAACTATTGTCATTGAAGTTGCAAGTCGAGGGTCTTGCAAAGTTAAAATAATATTTTCTCCTCTTTCCGCCTTAATAGACCTTATCTGAGCTTCTATTTTATCCTTTGCAAATTGTGCGGAAAGCTTATTTATATCATAAGGTTTTTCTATTAACAATTTATCTTTATATAAGTCACTCACTCTATCTATAAGATAATTATCTAAAATCATTTCTAAAGCTTTGGTTCTAATTTTTATTTGTTCTATCGATGACTGAAACTCATTTGTTGAGCTTGCTAATCCTTCATAATATTTGATATATGCTTGCAATTCCTTGACGAAAGCATTAAAATCCTCTTCCTTTATTTTCTTGCTACCAAACGATATATTACTAATAAAACTAACCACTGTATTTATGGCCGGTACAGCACTTTTCACTATTTTTGTTATGGGATTACTCAAAATTCCATTTACAAAATTATTTAATCTATCATTTTTGTTTATAGATTTATCTTTTTGAAGGATGTGCTTGTTAATTAACTCAGCAATTATTTCTTTTAAAGAGAAACCTAAATCAGTATTTGTTGGATTGTTCAGTTTAATTACATCCTGATAAAAGGATGTTTGAACAAGCGAAACATCTATGGCTTTGAAGCTTTTACCAGATGCCTTAACAAACTCAGACGAAGACTGTAATGCTTTACCAATGCGTTGAAGCTTAGCATCGTTAGTCTCAGCACCATTTCTTACAATTTTTGCAACTTCAGCTGTATTTAATCTAAGTGTTGCTTTGTTTTCTTCTAAGGCGTCTCTTGTATATTTGATTTCTTGTGCATATTGTCCTTCAATTTTTTTTGTCCTTTCCTCAACGTTTTTTATCCGTACTTCAAGATTATTATCGTCTTGACTAAAACAATTATTAATTACTATGAAGAAAACAAATGCTAAAACGATTGCATACTTAATTTTCATATAAGTTTATTTTTATTTAATTATATTAGTGCAAATTTGCTTACATAAAATGTACTTATCTTTACTAACTTATTTATTTCGCCATTCGGCAAAATAAATAAGTTAAGATTATAAATTTTTATAAAACGAACTATTGAGTCATTGATTAACTGATTTACACAACCAATATTCATACATACTGACAAGAGGCTTTTATCGAATTAGTAAAAGCCATTTCTAAGCAAGCATTCAATACATCGCGTAACATCACTAATTAATAATATGTCTCTATAGCTAGTGAATGCAGTTTAGATTCAAGCAAACAGCAACACTCAAATCACCGCAATATCCTCCGCTCTGTCAATACTGAAAAATCAGTATTTATCGAACCATTTGCCTTCTATTCCACAACCTGAACCAAACAAAAACGCCATTGACCCACCTGAGGCAGATCAATGGCGTTTTCAATCTTAATCCTTCCGGCTCAACCGGAGCGTTACTTTACTCCGCCGTAGCCAACTTCCCGGTTGGCTTGCGGCCACCAAACAGGCGGCTGACTTTCTCCTTGGCCCGGTCGACCAGCAGGTAGACCACCGGCACTACCACCAGCGTAAGTAGCATGGAGCTGGTCAGACCGCCGATCAGGGCCCAGGCCAGGCCGTTTTTCCATTCGGCACCGGCACCTTTGGCCAGGGCAATTGGAAGGAAGCCGATCACCATCGCAATGGTCGTCATCAGGATGGGGCGCAAGCGTTCGCGGCCGGCTTCCACCAGGGCTTCGAAGGTCTGCCAGCCTTCGGCCTTGAGCTTATTGGTAAAGTCAACCAGCAGGATAGCGTTCTTAGCCACCAGACCCACCAGCATAATGATGCCCAGCATCGTGAAGATGCTCATGTTCTGCATCGCCAGGGCCAGAGCCAGCAGGGCACCTACAATGGCCACCGGAATGGAGAACAGCACCACGAAGGGATAGATGTAGGAATCGTACAGGGCCACCATAATGAGGTAAACGAACAGGATGGAAGCCAGCAGGGCCAGCCCCAGGTTGCCGAAGGCATCGTTCTGCTGCTTCAGTTCGCCTTCGTCCGAAATGGCCACCTTCTTCGTCAGGTTCGCTTTGGCAATGGCCTGCTGAATCTCCTCTCCCACCGTACCGGCCGGGCGCCCCTGCACCATCGACTGCACGGTGACGGAAGAAGTACGGTCGCGGCGCTCCAGCTTGGAGGTACCGGTGCTGCGGGTCACTTCGGCAAACTGGCTCAGGCGGATGGTTTCCCCGCGTCGGTTGATGAACGGCAGGTTGCGCACGTCGTCCAGGTTGGTCCGGTCGAAGGCGTCGAACATCACGCGGATGTCGTACTCATCTTCGCCGTCGCGGAACTTTGCGTCGTCATTCCCCGCGTAAGCCACCTGCATCGTGCTTCCCACATCGGCCAGGCTCAGGCCCAGTTGCGCCATCTTCTCCTTGTCTACTTTTACGCTCACTTCCGGATAGCCTTCTTCCACGGTCATTTTCACGTCGTTTGTGCCGGGAATGGTTTTCACGATGTCCATCACCTTGTAAGCGGTCTGCATAATGGTGTCCAGGTCGTTGCCGCTGAGTACCAACTGAATGGGCGCCTGGTCGGCACCACCCACGAAGCCGACGGGAGCCGTTCTCACCTTGATGCCCGGCATCTCTTCGATGTTCTTCCGGATTTTATTCGACACCTGCTCAGTCGTCATCAGTCGCTCTTTGGCGGGTACCAGGATTACCGTCAGCTCCGACTTGTTTTCTGCCGACTGCCCGGGAATCAGGTCGCTGCTGCCGCCCACGTTCACGAACAGGGTTTTGACTTCGGGCATGGCCAGAATCATGTTTTCTACTTTCCGGGTTCCCAGGTTGTTGGTCTCCAGGATTTCGCTCTTGTTCATCTCCAGCTGCACGATGAATTCGCCCCGGTCACCGTTGTTGACGAACTCACTGCCAATGAAGCCCAGCGGCAGAAGGGCCACCGAACCAAACAGCATCACCAAAGTGATACTCAAAATCACCAGCTTGTGGCGCAGGCTCCAGCTCACCAGGTGGCCGTACTGATTCGTCAGTTTTTCCAACTGCGCTTCGAACCACAGGCCCAGGCGGCCAAACAGGTTGTTCTTGTTCAGGTGCTCCACCTTCGACAGCCGGGAAGCCAGCAGCGGCGTTACCGTAAATGACACGAACAAGCTCATCAGCGTAGCCACCACCACGACCACCGAAAACTGGCGCAGCAGGTCGGCGATCAGGCCGTTGAGCAGGGTGAGCGGTAGGAACACCACCACGTCGACCAGCGTAATGGAAAGGGCCGTGAAGCCGATTTCCTGGCGTCCCAGCAACGCGGCCGTTTTCCGGTCCTTGCCCATCTCCAGGTGGCGGTAGATGTTTTCCAATACCACGATGGAGTCATCGACCAGGATACCGACTACCAGCGACAGCGCCAGCAGGGTCATCAGGTTGAGCGAAAAGCCCAGCGCGTACATCGCAATGAAGGTGGAGATCATAGAAGCCGGAATGGCCAGCATCACGATGAAGGAGTTGCGGATGCTATGCAGAAACACCAGCATCACCAGCGCCACCAGCACTACGGCCAGCACCAGGTCGTGGGTCACGGCATCGGCGGCCTGCAGGGTAAAGTCGGTGGTGTCCTGCGCAATCTTGAAGTGCAGGTTTTCAGCCTGGTACGCCTTTTCTACTTTGGCAATCTCCTCTTTCACCATGCGGCTCACTTCCACCGCGTTGGCATCCGACTGCTTCTGAATGGTGATCCCGATGGCGGTCTGTCCGTTGATCCGGCTGATGTTGCTGATGTCCTTGCGGCTGTCCACCACTTCGGCCACGTCGCGTAGTTTCACGGCACCTCCGTCCGGGGTCGTGGTAATCACCAGATCCCGCATATCTTCCACGGAAGCAAATTTACCGGCCAGCCGGAGCGTGAGTTGTTCATCGGCTCCTTTCACCCGCCCCGTCGGGAAGTCCAGATTCGATTGCTGCAACGCCTGGTTCACCTGCAATACCGACAGGTTGTAGGCTTTCAGCTTTTCGGCGTTCACGTTCACGCGGATTTCCCGCTCTTCGCCCCCGATCAGGGTAATCTGGGCCACGCCCGGAATTTTGGCCAGCGAAGGCTGAATGCGTTTTTTCACCAGTTGGTAGAATTCCGTCGCGGGCAAGTCGGAAGAAATGCCCATGCGGATGATGGGCAGTTCGTCGATGGCAAATTTGCCCAGCACTGGCGTTTTGCTCTCCTTCGGCAATTGCGACTGCATAGCGCTCACTTTGCGTTGGGCATCCTGCAGGGCCAGGTTCACGTCGGCCGACTGCTTGAGTTCTACCATCACGAAGGAGAAACCTTCCTGCGAAGTAGAGCGCACCGATTCGATGTTTTCCATCGCGGAAATGGCGTCTTCGATCTTTTTGGTCACGGAGTTTTCCACCTCACTGGGCGAAGCGCCCGGATATACCGTGGAAATACTCACGACCGGCTGCGAAAACTTGGGCAACAGCTCATAATTGAGCTGCTGATAGCTCACAATACCCAGGAAACCCAGTACGGCGAAAATCACCACAATCAGGGTCGGGCGTTTGATGGATATTTCGGTAATTGACATATTTAGTTCGATTTGGTGCTTTCAGCCGTCAGCAACCAGCTGTCAGCTTTGGACTTTTGGTAATGATTGATGCTGGAAATGGATCAGGCAGCGGGTTTTCATTCAGGTGCTTTTGAGATAAACACAACTGGTTTACCACCCCCGGCCCCTCCTTGAAAATAAGGAGGGGAGTATATTCGACTAAACAACTCCCCTCCTGTTTTAGGAGGGGTTGGGGGTGGTTATTTCTACAAAAGCTAACCCGTTATTTCACCACTTTCACTGTGCTTTGCTTTTCCAGGTTGACCTGGCCGCTGGTGACGACGGTTTCGCCTTCTTTCAGACCGGAAATCACTTCGATGAGCTGGTCGGAAGAGGCGCCGACCCCGATGTCGCGGAGGGTGGCCTGGTTGCCTTCTACCACGTATACCTGCGGATTTTTCACGCTACCCACCAGGGCCACGCGCGGAATGGTCAGCACGGCATTTCTTACCGGATTGGCCGTAGCCGCCCGGCCGTACATCCCGGCTTTCAGCGGGAGTGCCGTGGCATTGTTCACCACCAGTACTTCGACGGGGTAGTTGTGCGCCTGATCGGCCTGTACGCCCACCAGGGAGATGGTTCCGTTGAATTCCTTGCCCGGATACACGTCGGTCGTCAGAGCGATTTTCTCTCCTTTGCGGTACTTAAACACATCCTTTTCCGGCACGTTGATGCGAAGCTTCAAGCGGGAAATGTCCACAATATCCACCAATTGGGTGCCCGGCAGAATCACCGAACCCTGCTCAAAATGACGCTTGGTAATGGTACCGGCAATGGGTGCCGTGATGGTGGTGTTTTTCAGCTGCTTCTTCACCGACATCAGTCTGGACTCCGCATTTTTCAGTGCCAACCGGGATTCTTCCAGCTTCATATCGGTAGTGGCTTCGCCACGACGCAGGTTTTCGTACCGCACTACGTCGCGCTGGGCCTGCTGGAAGGCGGCTTCGGCCGCCATTAGTTCCGCACGGATCAGTTCGTTGTCGGTCTGGGCGATGAAGGAACCGGCCTGCACGGCGCTGCCTTCTTCCACGCCTACGCGGGTCACTTTACCCTGAATCTCCGACACCAGCGTCATCGACTTGTAGGGCTCGAAGGTGCCGATCATCTCCAGTCCTTCCGACAGGTTGGCCGGTGCTGCCCTGGCTACCGTCACGGCCACCTCTTTGTTCTCTACTTTTACTGCGGCTTTGGCGTCGATCTCCTTCTTGTTGTTGAAGAGGATGAATCCGAAGATGCCCATAATGGCCAGTAAAACGCCACTTACTTTCAATGTTTTCATTGTCTGTTCTTTTATATAAATGGGTAGGAAAAGGGAGTTCTTTGTATTATTCTCAATCCAACTTTATTGTCCCAGCAGCGTGCCGTTGGCTTTCTGCAATTCCAGATTGGCAATCTGCAGGTTGATCAGCGCATTGATGTAGTTATTCTGGGCCTGTTTCATTCCCGTTTCGGCGTTCAGCAGGTCCGACAGCGAAGCCGTGCCTTCCTTGAACTCCAGCTGACTCTGGGCGTACACCTGTTCGGCCAGTTGCCGGTTTTCCTTCTGGGCGGCCAACTGGCGGCGGCTGTTGTCCAGCTTGTTGTTGGCGTTGGTGATCTCCATCGTGATTGATTCCCGGAGCAGTTCGGCTTCGTTGGCCGTTTTCTCCAGGTTGATCCGCGATTGCTGACTCCTGGCCCGTTTCTCCAGACCGTCGAACACCGGGATGTTCAGACTCAGGCCAATGGCGCTGCTGCGGAACCAGGGCTGGCTGCTTTCGAAGAAATTGAAATTCTGCCGGAAAGCCTGGTAGTTGTAGTTGGCAAAGGCCGACAGCGTGGGCACGTAACCTCCGTTGATGTTCTTCCGCTCTATCTTGTACAACTCTTGCTGCTTGTTGAGCAACTGGTACTCTGTCCGGTTTTGGAACAGATTCAGGTCCCGGTTGATGAGCAGCGTGTTGTTCAGGTTTTCATCAATAGTCGTGTCCAGGCACACTTCGGTAGCCAGCGGCATGCCCATATAAAACTTGAGCAGGTTGAGTTGTTGCGCGTAGGCCGTTTCCAGGTTCTGCAGTTCGGTTTCCAGGTTGGTCCGGTTCACCTTGATCCGGTTGAAGTCCGTTTGCTTCAGCACTCCGTTTTCGTACTGCAGTTGGGATATCTGCACCAGGCGGTTGGTACTGACCAGGTTTCGCTGCAGGATGTCCAGTTGTTTCTGGCTGATCTGCGCCTGGTAGTAAGTCACGCTCACGTTGAAAGCGACGCCTTCTTCGGTTTTCCGGGTGTTCAGCTGGTAGAAATCCTGCGACAGCTTGGAAGCTTTCAGGCCCATCATGTAAGACTGGCTGAACAGCAACTGCGTGGCTTCGATACCGGCCGTGGTACTGTACTTGGTACCAAACTGCACCGGAATGAACTGACCTTCGGGTCCGCCGGCAATCACGGCCGGAATCAGCTGCGTCGGAATTTCCAGGTTGTCGGTGTAGCGGCCGTTGATATTGACCTGCGGCAGCCCGCTGCTGAGCACCTCCCGGGTTTTTTCCTTCGCAATCCGCTCATCCATCTGCGACGAATGGATGGTGCGGCTGTGCTGCCGGGCGTACTCCACGGCCTGCTGCACGGTCAGGGCCCGAATGGGCTCCTGCGCAGCCAGGGGAAAAGCCAGGACCATCAGGCCCAGCCACCACAATGCAAGCCAAAGCACCGGCTTAGCCGGACTTTCGCCGATCAGCCCCTTCCGGGCGCTCATCTCATGGTTGGTTTTAATTGTCATCATATGCATCACTATTAGGTTATTCATCTTCATTCCGGTAGTCGCTCCAAGTCGTCCAATATTTTTGACTGGCTCCTATTTTGTTCTATCAGTTCGGTAAACACAGAACCAAACCTGTCTAAAAAAAGGCTTGGAAGCCTGGAGTAAGCACGGACTGGTTTCTTAAAAGCCGGACAAAACTAAGTCGGCAATGAAGGCCATCCACTTATTTGTTGATGAAGGGTAGAAAATCCGGCCCCAAGCAGCAGAAAAACGGGGCTGAAACCGAACGCAAAAGCCGGACAAAGATGCAAAAGTTCTTTTAGTTCTGCAATCACCGAACCAAAAGAACAAAAAAATATAATTTTTAAGAACGGCTTTTTTCCCAACGTTCGATGATCAGGGGCATTTCTTTTTCCAGGAAGGCGTAAAATTCCGTGAGTTCGACCAGTGATTGATTGAACGGAGCGTATTCGTTGCTGCGGATGGCCAGACAGTCTTCCACCAACTTGCGGATATGGCCCAACTGGTAAATATCTTTTTTAAACATATCGGTCCAGGATTCAGTGTTGAGTTTAAAATACCGCTTCCGGTCGCCGGGAACGGTAAAGTAAATCACCAGGCCCTGGTTCATCACCAGCTGCAGGGAGGTACTGATGGAACTTTTGCTGGCCTGCAGATACTCCTGGATGTCGTTGAATGTCTTGTAAGGCGGTTCGGCAATAAAAAGGCACCCCAGCACCCGCCCTACCATGCGGGGAAAACCCATTTGCTCCATCAGCACCCCGGCCCTTTCAACCAGTTGTTTGCTGATATTTTCTTTTTCCTGAAGTTGATTCATCGATTATAAAAATGAAGTACGAAACCTATTGATAGATGGGCAACAATAAAGTCATACCAAAGGTTGCACCCTGGCAGATAGCCTTGACAAAAGCCGAAGCCAAACCAATACGGCAAGGGTATTTCGTTACCGGCGACCCACTGCAAGCACTTTTGCGGGTTTATCTCAACTTCAGAATAATGATATTGATTTTTTCTTCGGTGATGGGTTTTTCCATGTAACTGACGATGTTGTACTTACGGGCTTTGTCTACATCCCGCTGGTTGATGGAGGTCGTCAGCAATACCACGTGAAAATCCGTTGCCTGGCGGGCGTGCAGTTTTTCGAAATGGTCGAGGAACTCAAAACCATCCATGACGGGCATGTTGATGTCGAGGAAAATGAGATTGGGTGGTTCGTTGAAATCCCCATTCGTGGCGTCCTGGTGAACGACATTGGCGTGCTTTTCGACGAAAGCCAGGGCCTCCTTTCCATTGGCCACCGTGTGAATTTCATTGGTAATGTGCATTTCCTCCAGTACCATCTGCGTCAGGAAAACGCTGGCATTATCATCATCCACAATCAGAACTTTATTGATTTTTTTCATACGGCAAAAATACGGGTAAATATATATTGAACGAAGTGCCTTTTCCTAATTCACTTTTCACTTCTATGTGCCCTCCATTGTTTTCAACGATTCTTTTTACGATGTACAGGCCAATTCCGGTTCCTTCGACGTGGGTATGCAGGCGTTTGAACATACCGAAGAGCTTAGGAATGTGTTCGGCATCAATGCCCAGCCCGTTGTCGTGTACGCTCAGGCGGATCCAGTCAGCCTGCCGCTCCGACTCCAGGTGTATACGGGGCGAACGGTGCGGCGAACGGTACTTCAAGGCATTGCTTACCAGATTGTACAAAATGCTCCGGAGGTTTTTACGGGCAAAACGAATTTCCTTTACCTGGAAATCCGAAATAATTTCGGCTTCCAGATTGTCTATCACATGCCCCATGTCTGACTTTACATTGTCCAGGGCCTCCGCAATGGAGAGCATTTCGGCCTCTTCCTGCATGCTTTTCTGCACCTTGGTAATTTCCGTGAGGTCGCGGATGGTCTGGTTGAACTTATTGACGGAAATGAGCATCAGGTTGATGATGGATTGCTCCTGTCCCGACAACCGACCCGTCAGTTTTTTCCCCAGCATGGTGACCAGTCCTTCCAGGTTGGCCATGGGGGCCTTCAGATCGTGCGAAGCTGTGTACACAAAGTTGTCCAGGTCTTCGTTGATCTTCCGGAGTTGGCGGTTCATCCGGTTCAGCTCTTCGTTGGTCTGAGAAACCTGCTGCTGCGCTTCCGCAATTTCTTCCAGGGCCGTTTTCTGGTCGTGTACGTCGGTACAGGTACCAAACCACTTCAGGATGTTCCCGGCGTCGTCTTTCATCGGTAAAGCCCGGCCCAGAAACCAGCGGAACTGTCCATCAAACCGGCGCAGGCGGTACTCAATTTCGTAAGGAACACCGGTTTCCAGCGAATGTCGCCATACCTCCCAGGTGCGGTTGTAGTCGTCGGGATGCAGTACGTGGGCCCAGCTTTCGTCTTTGCTATGGTCGTAATCCAGCCCGGTATACTGATACCAGCGCTGGTTGAAATAATCGTGTGCCCCGTTGGGTTGGGTACGAAATACGATCTGCGGGATGAATTCGGACAGGAACTGGAACTGCCGACGGGCTTCCGACAGGCTTTCCAGGGCCAGCTTCTGTTCCTGGGCCAGCAGCCGATACCAGTTTTCGCTTTCCTTCAACGCGTCTTCGGCCTTTTTCCGGTCGGTAATGTCGCGTTGGGTACCCCATACCCGGATCAGCTTTCCATCCCGCACAAACCCGATCAGGTTGTTCAGAAAGTACTTCGTATTGCCCTGGTTATCGGTTTCGATGGATTCGGCATCGACCAGCCGGTAACCGGAGCGGATGAAATTGAGCAGGTATTCCCGGTTGGCCGGCTCCGACAGGGGAAGCATATCGCCCAGCCGGGCGCCAATGATTTCTTCCGCCGCAGCAAAGCCGTACATCCGGGCCATGGCATCGTTGCATTCGGCCAGGTGTACATTCTGGTAAAAGAGCCGGATCTGCTCTTCCTCCGGTGCCTGGATGTCAACGACAAAACCGGCCTCTGACTCAAACCGCCAGATGGCCTCTGAACTGTACTGAATAAAGAAACGGTACCGTTCCTCACTGGCCAGCAGCGCTTCCTGCGCCAGCTTTCTTCGGGTGATGTCTTCGTGCTGCACCACGGCGTTGGTCACCCGACCCGTTACGTCCCGGATCGGGAAAATGGTGGTCACCAGCGTAATGGGCACGCCCGTCGGGATGTCGACGTGGCCTACTTTGCTGAGGTCGTAGTCGCCGCTGAACCGGGCTATTTTCCCTTCGGCAAACACCGCCCGGATGTCATCGAAGAAAGGCGACTGCTGCAACAGCTCATCTTTGAACAGGTTGTATTTTCCCAGTCCCAGGCTGGCATCTTCCACACCGAAAAGCTTCAGGCATGCCTCATTCACCCGAATCTGAGTGCCCTGGTCGTCGGAGATCCAGGTAGAAACCGGACTCTGGTCAATAATGCTGGAGAGAAAATTTTCGCTGACCTGGATCTTCTGATTCAACTCTATGGCTTGCTCCAGGGTTTGTCGCAGTTCTTCTTCGCTGGCCGCCAGTTCCTGGGTTCTTTTCTCCACCCGAATTTCCAGTTCGGCATTGATGCGGGTCAACATTTCCTGGGCAACGGAAAGCGCCTCATTCTTTCGCTGAAGCTCCTCCTGAATGCCTTTTTTTTCGGTCATGTCCAGTACCGCCCCGATCATCCGGATGGGTTGTCCGGCAAAGTCACAAAAGGTTTTGCCTTTGGCCCATACTGCAATGTCGGGTTGATCTGGCTTCACAATCCGAAACTCTACCGAGAATTCCTGACTTTGGGCCAGGGCCTTCCGGAGCACCTGTCGGACCCGCTCCTGGTCTTCGGCATGAATACGGGCAAAGAACATCTCGGCATGGATGGCCCGGGGGTATTCATACCCCAACATCCGGTAAAGTTGGGGAGTGCCGGTCAATTCCCGCCGGACGATGTGCCAGTCGAAACTGCCCACCTGCCCGATTTCCTGCGACTGATGCAGGAGGAACTGATTGTGCTGGATTTTTTCCTCCGCCAGCTTTCGGGCCGTCACGTCCGTAAAACTGGCGACCAATCCATCCTCATATTTGACGGCCTCCAGATTAAACCAGTTCTGAAATCCATCCGCTTCGTAGAACATTTCGTGACTCAGCGCGCGTCCGGATTCAACTACCCCTACGTAGTGGTGGAACAAATCTTCCCGAAGACCCGGATATTCTTTGAGCATGCGTCTGCCGACCAGATCTTTCTGTTCGCGATGCAGCATTTTTTCCGCTGCCAGATTGACCACCAGGTATTCAAAGTCTACAATGGCTCCTGCGTTGTCTCTTACTGCCCGCAGGGCCAGCACCCCACTCAACGAACTGTTCAGTACTCCTGAAAGCAATCTCTCCGTTCGCTGGTAGTCCGCATTCGATGCCGGCTGGTGAACCGCCTGAACTGGTTGACCGGCATCCCGTACGGGAGTAAACTCCCGCACGATGCCCATTCCAGCCGTAACCTTACCGCTGTCGTTCAAGATGGGCAGATAATCAACGAGGGCATTGGCAGACATTCCGCTTCCCATCCGATAACTGACGGATTCCTTCCGATAAACCTTCCCTTCCAGGGTTCCTTCCAGACATGCCTGCTGGCGTGAAAAGTCAGGTGCCGGCAGTAGCTGCCCTACTTTCTGACCCAAAGCGGTTTCCTGCGCAGTTTGTATCAACTTTTCTAGGGCTTCATTCCAAATCAATACTTCCAGTTGGTCATTGTAAACAAAAATCCCGTCCGTATTCAGTCGAATCATACTTCGGGTCAGGTCTGGCAGCAGTTGGTCAGTAAGTTTTGTCAAATTGAGGGGTAATTCCATATCAGACGGGCATCCCTAAGGGATTATTCCTGTATTTTCAGCTAAATGAAAGTAATGGCAAAGATGATGCTTAGAAAAACGCCGTTCAGTCCAGAAAGGTTGTTAAATTCTCCAACAGTGATTTTCAAGCAATACCGGTACTGATCCCAATACCTTATGAGTAGGTGAACAGTTCAAAGCATAAGATGTATGAGTTGTACATTACTGACCATCAATGATTAAGGCTCATAAACTCTATACTTTAAACTACCTTACTACTCAAATCGTTTAGCTGGTTTGTATTTCGGCAGGAAAGTTCGACTACATCCTGGTGCCACTGGCAAGGACATATAGACCCGATTCTGCGGTGGGATGCAGGCTTTTTATACGGACACATTTCAAACTTTGTTCTCCCATTTTTCTATCACCTCCGTTTTCTATCGTTTCGCTTGATCAACGCGTTCTTCCGCTAACCCGAACGTTGGCATTCCCGTAGAATAAACCTCAACCCCTTCGTACTTATGAAACCCCTTTTTCTTCTTCCCCTTGTTTTCTTATTGGTATATGGTCTTGGAGGCTGTGGCAAAGGTGCCAGTAGCTCAAAAGCCCCCGTTTCGTTTAGCCAACTCTGGGCCAGCGACAGCGTATTGCGCACGCCGGAGTCCGTGCTTTTCGATTCGCAGCGGCAGGTGATTTACGTTTCCAATATCAATAAAGTAAATAAGACCGGAAAAGATGGCGATGGCTTTCTGAGCCGCCTGTCGGCAAATGGAGAGATCAGGGATTTGTATTGGGTTTCGGGATTCAATGATCCCAAGGGAATGGGGCTTTACAATGACGTTCTCTACGTGGCCGACCTCACCGAAGTGGTGGCCGTATCGGTGGCTTCGGGATCGGTATTGGGTCGGTATACCATGCCAGGAGTGCAGGCTTTCAACGACGTCACCGTCGACCGCACGGGCAATGTATTTATTTCCGATCCGGATGGCGGGAAAATATACCGATTCAACAATGGCCAGCTCAGTATGTGGTCGGACAATGCGGCCGGGCATAAACCCAACGGATTGCTGGCGGAGGAAACCCGGCTGTTGTCGGCCTGGATGGATGCGGGACAGGTAAAAACGGTCAACTGGCAGACCAAAGCCGCCAGCGACTGGGTGAGTGGCATACCTTCTACCGATGGCATTGCCGCCGCCGGCAACAACGACTATTTCGTGTCTAACTGGAACGGTGAAGTGTATTACATCAACGCAGCGGGTAAACTGTGGAAGGTACTGGATACCAAAGACCAGAAAAGCAATACTGCCGACATTGATTTTTCGGTGGCTACCCAGACGCTGTACGTTCCCACATTCTACAACAACCGGGTGGTCGCTTACCGGTTGAGCCGGTAAGCAAACGCCATTCAGAAGCGAAACTGCTGCTTCTTTTCGTGTACTTCCTGCCGGTACATCTGATTGATGGTGCTATCCGCTCCCAGCGCCAGAATGATCTGCACGCCTTTTTCGCGGGCGTAGGGATTTTCGATCCGCCCGGTTTCCCGGTAAGAGCGAAAATGGTGGGCAATCGGGTCGGGTTCGTCGTCGACAATGATGACGTTGTGGATGTGAATTGGTTCCGGAATCCAGCCCAGGTAACTGGCTGATGAACTACGTGCCGGTGGCAATCCGTACTTCCTCCCGTAGTAGTTGATGGCCCCGGATTCTCCGTAATTGGCACAAATGATTGTGGTACGCATCTGTTCTTCGGGCGGCAGGCTCTGATAGGCCGCCGCCACCTTTTCGGTCAGTTCCTTCCACCCTACCATATCGGCGTAGTCCTGTGGTAGCGGATGGTCCTCCCCGTCTTCCCAACGCAGTGCGCCCGCTCCCTTGAAATTTCTGGCAAACTGCTCCGTCCGCTTCAGCGACCAGACCGGATAAGCCAGTGGCAATACCAGGACAACCAGCCCAATGGGGATGAGCACCAACACCGGACGCAGGTAATAAGACCAACCCCGGCGGGTGATGCGTTCCCAGGTAAGGCCCCCAAAGGCAAACAGCGCCGGGTACAATCCAATGGCATAGTAGTTCTTCCCTTTCAGCACCACCAATATCAGAATGACACCCAGGTAAATATATGCCACTGCCCGGTACGGTTTCCATTCATTCACCACCAGAAGTCCGATCAAACCGGCGATCCAGACGAAAGCCGAAGGAAAGCTCATGCCAATCTGGTCGAGCAGGAAATCAATGGTTTTGACGTTTTGCAACTGATACTGGTTCAGCATGCGCATGTGCGTCAGAAAGGGAATGTCGTGCTGCCACTGCCAGACCAGATTGGGCAGTACCATCAAAAGCGTGATGCCGATGGCCAGGTAAAAAGTTTTGCTCAGCAACACCTTACGATGCGGTGTGAGCAGGAGCGCACCAACGGTAGCCAGCATAAAGAACCCGGCCGAATACTTGTTGAGCAGCCCTAGCCCAAACAGGAAGCCCAGCGCCAGCACGTAGCGCGGCTTTTCGGTCTGCACGTACCGGATGATGAGGTAGAAGTAGCTGGTCCATAGCAACCCTTCTAGGGAGTTGGGCTGGAAGAGCAGATTGAGTCGTAGGTAACCCGAAGCCAATACCGACAGACAAGCCAACAGTTGCGCAAACCATCCGCCCCCCACCCGAATCACGATCAGGCCGGTCATCCAGACAGTGAGCGAGCCGAACAGTACCGGCCAGAATTTGACCCAAAAGAAACCATTGCCCAGCGCCTGCGTGATCCAGGCCTGAATGGAAAGCGCCGGTGGCACTTCCAGAAATCCCCAGGCCAGGTGGTTGGCCTGGTCGAGGTACAAGTATTCATCGCGGTGAAGTTCGTAGTCCGGATGATAGAGCAGGTAGTGGAGCACAAACTTTGCTATTGCCAGGATCAATACCCATCCGTATACCCGGAAAAAGGATTGCGCAGATTGGGTGGTCGGTGCGTCAGTCTGTAAAAAGGTAGATTGAGTCATTGGGAAAAGATGCGCTTAGTAATTTACTGAATCACCTGCTGAGACGTTGCTACCTTTCGGGATAGCGTTTTTTGCCCATAGCGGAGACCAAAAAATGGCCGCAGCACGGCGATGCGTCGAATGACAAACTCATACAAAATCCAGCAGATCGCAAAAGTAATCAGGCTCATGACCACCAGTTTGGTCACTACGCCCCAGGGTTCGTGGGCCAGGTAATAGCCTAGTGCCACGATGATGGTCTGGTGCAGGATGTAGAAAGGATACACCGCTTCGTTGGCGTAGCGCAGAAAGGAATTGCTGAAGCTCAGGTGTTGCCGCGCAAAGCCCATCAATGCCAGCAGCCAGCACCAGAGGTTCATGTCTTTAAGCAGGCGGTAAAAGGCCATTCCGGTGGCGGAAGGCTCCGGCCATTCGATCCAGAAGAATGCGTACAAACTGCTAACGGTAATCACTGCCAAACTGAGCGTCCACCAACGCATATTGGCCATCAGCGTGGCAAAACGGGCGTTTGAACTCAGCACAAAACCGTATATAAAAAGCAGGAGACTGAACGAAAAGTTGGCCCAGTCGGCCAGCAGGTTGTGGGTGGTTTCCCAGTAGGGCCGCAACAGGGCATCGCTGATCCAGAGGGGAATGACAAACAGAAATACCGGGAGCGGACGGGCCAGAAAGGCAGTGAGGCGATCCAGTCCTTTGCGCCCCGCATCGCTGCGCAGGTAGTGGAACAGCGGCAGGGCCAGAAAGGAGAAAACCAGGATGTAAGCCAGGTACCACAGGTGGTGCCAGCTGAAATCCCCTTCCGGATAAGGCTGAAACTGAAAGACCCGTGGATAATAGTCGAGGTAGGTACCCACGTTTTCACCCTTTTGCAGCCTTTCAAAATAAATCTGGGGCGGCACGATGACCAGCATGCCAAACGCCAGCGGTAGCAATAACCGCTTGATGCGTTCGAAACTGAACCGACCTGCACTACGACGGCCCAGGGCAAAATAGACGGCGCTCCCGGAAATGAGAAACAACAGCGGCATCCGCCACTGATTCAGAAAGAGCATGGGCATTTCCAGGGGCTCACTGATGACATCATTCTTGACGTGGTAACCCCAGGAGACAAAGAACATGCCCGTGTGATAGAGAATAAGAAGTATAAAGGCCAGAACCCGGAGCCAGTCCAGGTCATAACGGCGGGTGTCGGAAGTAAATGCAGTGCTTGCCATGGGAGACGGAAAATAGATTGACAGCACAAAAATAAGGCTCTCCACCACCGGAGAACGACTGTTTTTATCGGGCGGAAGTTCTACTTTATAAAAAAGAACCTGCTTAAAAAGGCAAAATGGGCTTTAAAACGCCAAAGCGATCCAGAAAAGCAGCATCTGCCAGCTGATCGCTTTATTTGAATAAGGACGTGAACTCATGGCTGTTTGCCGAAAAGTCCAGTCCGAAATCATCTTCCAGGTTGTGCCAGACGGTGTGCACGTGATTGGGGTCGTGTTGATAGGGAGCCATTTCGATGATGAAGGTAGGGCCATGAATCCGGTAGTACATGGCTTCGCCGGGACGGCTGCCTCCGGCCCACATAAAATACAGTTCTTCCAGACCGATGCGCCTGATTTTGTCGTAATGGACCTGCGCTCTTTTGCTGTTGAGGTTGCCAACGTACGTCCGGATCAGCTCCATCAGCCATTCCCGTTGATCGGCATTCAGGTCCACGGCCTGGATTCCTTCAAAAGTTTGCAGGTGCGGCTCCGTGCCCAGGTGCGTCAGAATATCGTCCGGCAGCACCGGCGATACGGCCCTTTCGTGTTGCCTATCGTCCAGTGAAGCCAGCAGTTGCCGTGCCCGATCCGCTTCGGCGCCCACTACCTGCCAGCCGGCGTAGGGCCCATCGGGTACCTGGGTCGGGTGCGCTCCCATATACATAGGCGTACAGGCAATCTGAGTGGCCGAAACCGTGAAGTTGAGCAAGAGATGATGGCCTTCCAGCCGCCAGCCCCAGGGTTGATCTTCCGAAGGCTGACCAAACATGGTCAGCGTGTACGGGTAGGGTCCGCCATACGGCTGCGTCAGTTCCTTTTTGTCGGTTGGGGAAAGGGTATCCTTGTAAGCATCGCTGATCTGCATCACGCCAATGGCTTTCAGGTACCCTTGTTCGCTCAGGGCGCTGCGCAGCATCGCATGGAGGGCTTGCTTTTGCTGGTCATTCAGGCTTTTTAACAAAATGCCCGATTGCTTGTGCGCCGAAAGGCTGTTCCATCGAGTCCGCTCCTGACTTTGAAAAGATACCACCGCGCGCTTCTTGGCGTTCGGATCGAGCAGAGAGAGAAAATGCCGGGCAGCACTCACCATCTGATAAGTCTCCTTTGGTTTCTCCTGGCTGAACAGCTTATGCTTACGTCCGACGAATGCTACTGAAAGCAAAAAAAACAAACTTGCCAATCCTACGATCAGTGAATATTGGCTTTTATTGTACGAAATCGGACCGGAAGGCAACATGTTACAAAGCTGGGCTTAGGGAAAGAGAATCAATTCGGGCTTGAAGTTAAGCGTTTTCTATTTATCAGTGAACAATGCATAATGAATCCGGTGGCTGAGCGAACGGGGCCACCGGCGGTCGAAGCCGGAGGCAGTTAATTATAGGGTTCACGGTTTACTGTTTAACGTGAACTATAGATCAACTTTGGTGTAAATATTTGATTATAAATGCGTTAAAGTCATGCATAAATTACAAAGAGGAAAGCAGGCGGGCTGGCCTCTTTGCCCAGCGAGGGGCGCGTTGGTTTTGCGCGAGGAAGCATTGGGCAAAGTGCCTTTTTTGGTTACTTTTTGGGCAAGCAAAAAGTGACAAACGCTACGAAGGACAAAAGTTTGCTGTATGAAATCCATAGCTCACGTTGTTTACTGTTTACTGTTTACCGTTCACTGATAACTGATTTAAATATTTGGCAAAAACTAAAAAAATCATTATTTTGAATTCAACCTTTTACCGGCAATTCGGGTCATGGGATTAATATCATCCCTGGCCTTTCATCCCATGAAAAAATCCATTTCACTTTTCGTCCTTTTCGCACTGCTGAGTTCCTGTAACAAGGAACAGTTGGTAGATGCCTGTCACGTAGACAATCCGACTGAAAAAGTGATTTGGTTGAAGGAGAAGGTAGCCCAGCTGGAAAAATCACTCTACTGCCAGTCCATCCGGCAATTCAGCTATCAGGGACAAAAAGTGTTCGTAGTGGGCACCTGCGAACCCAACTTCAACTCCGTCGACCAGATTTACGACTGCGAAGGCAATCTGATCTGCGGCTGGGGCGATCCCAAATGCCCCCGGTTTGAGACCGAAGCTCAATTCGAAAAACTGCTCTGGCGCTCTCATTAAAGGAATTTCTGATGAACGCCTCCCTCTGACAAGCGATCTTAATCCTGCGTCATAACCGCCCGAGCAACTCACCAGGCGGTGGGGTGAATTTTGTAGATTGGGATGAATACCTCTAAATTCACCCGCAGATTTTGCTCCACCTTCTTATTTTTTCATGCTTACTTACTTTACGCAGCGTGAGTTCCGGCGGATTGCCTACGCGGGTATGGCGATTCAGGTGCTGGCTGCCTTCTTCACCGTGGGCTATAATCACCCCGACGAACACTGGCAGGTACTGGAATTTGCCAATTACAAACTGGGTTTCAGTCCGGCGGCGGATCTTCCCTGGGAGTTTGGCGAACAGATCCGGCAGGCCTGGCAGCCTTTCCTGGCCTTTCTGATTGGAAAAGGCTTGCTGGCCCTGAACCTTTACAGTCCCTTTACCTTGGCGCTGATCCTGCGCCTGTTGACCGCCCTGGCCGGCTATGCCGCTACGCTTCAAATCATCGCCCTCTTCCTGCGTGAACCTGCCCTGGAAAAGTACCAGAAGCCTGCCTTGTGGCTGGCCAGTTTCCTGTGGTTTTTGCCCTACAACCGGGCGCATTTCCATTCCGAAACGCTTTCGGGCGTCTTTTTCTTTCTGGGTTTAGCAGTGGTGCTACGCGCACTCCGGCAACCAGACAAAAAACAGTGGGGACAAATCTTTCTATCCGGCGTGCTGATGGGTACGGCCTTCGAAAGCCGTTTCCAGATTGCCTTTGGCATCCTGGCCACTGTGGTGTGGCTGCTGGTGTACCAACGTCCTACCTTCGGACAGGCAGTGGTCGGCATTGCCGGCTTTTGTCTGATCATCGGGCTGGGTATATTGATCGACCGCTGGTTTTACGGCAATTGGGTGCTTACGGCCTACCGCTATTTCGACGTGAATATTCTCCAGAGCAAAGCCAGCAACTGGGGCGTGTCTCCCTTCTGGTACTACCCGGTGCTGGTAGCCGAAACGGCCGCCCCGCCCCTGAGCATATTCCTGATCATCGGTACTTTTGTGGCGATGTTTGCTTATCCACGGCACATCCTGACCTGGATTTTCGTGCTCATGCTGCTGGGCCATTCGCTGGTGCCGCACAAAGAAGTTCGTTTCCTTTTTCCATTGATTTTTGCTTTACCCGTAGTGCTGGTGCTGGCCTGGAAAAGCGACCGCTGGCAGAAAGTCATCCAGTCTACGCCCCGCTGGCTGCAGCGCACCTTTGTTTACCTGCTGCTGTTTGAAAACGTGGCGTTGCTGGCCGTGGCTACGCTCAAGCCCGCCAACGAATCGGCGGGGACTTTTGCCAAGGTCTATGAGTATGCCGACGACCAGCTCATCACTCTGTATACGCTCGACACCAATCCGTACTTCTGGACTGACCTAGCCATTCATTTTTACCGCCCGCGGCAGCTCGAAGTATTGCATTTCGATTCCATAGATAGCCTGATTGCCCAAATGCAGGCCCATCCGCAGGGGAAAAAATTATTTTTTTACTACGGCTTCGCTTTGGAAGAGAAATACCCCCAAGAAGCGGCTTACTTCCGTCCGCTGCACCGTACGATTCCTGTCTGGCTTAAGTATTTCAATTTTGGTAACTGGATTTCCCGTACCCGCATCTGGTGTCTGTACGAATTGGAACCCGCTGCCGTACCGCCTTCGGCTTCAGGCGGCGCAAGCATGGGTAATTTTACTCAGCTCATGCGTAAAACGGAGCGAAATTAAAGTAATTAGAAAATTCGAATCGTTTTTGTGCTTATATTTAAGCTTTGTTAATTGAATGCGCCTTTTCGCATAAAAACTGAAAACAAATCGGTCTTTTCACCGCGTTATCTCATTCGGACTCCCCTATGTTTGCTCAAAAAATTACGAATAAAGAATCCGGTATTCTTCTTTACGGCATCACCCCTCCCAAATCGCAAAACAGTCCCGAAAAAAACGCGGAAATTTCCCGGACCCGGATTTCACAAATTCAGCCCCTTCCCATTGACGGGCTGGTGATCTATGACCTGCAGGACGAATCGAACCGCACGGCCCAGGAACGCCCTTTTGCTTTTCTGGAAACGGTAGATCCCTACGTGTACGCATCGGAATACCTGAAGGAGTTGAGCATGTCTAAGATTATTTACCGTTCGGTCGGCAAATTTTCGGCTCCGGAACTTTCCTCCTGGATCGGCACTATTCAGCAAAGTGATTATTCTACCGTGTTTGTAGGGGCTCCCACCCGTGAACAGGTCGTACAACTGAAACTTTCGGAGGCCTATGGGGTGTGGAAGCAGGCCAATCAATCCTGCCTGCTGGGCGGCGTCACCATTCCGGAACGGCACTATACCGGGCGCAGTGAACACATGAAGATCATCGACAAGGTGAATGCCGGCTGCTCCTTCTTTATCTCTCAGTGCGTGTACAGCATCGGATACACCAAAAACGTGCTTTCCGACCTGTATTTCTACTGTCAGGCGCATCAGTTGCCACTGCCTACGATCATCTTTACGCTGACCACCTGCGGCTCCGTCAAAACCATCGACTTTATGAATTGGCTGGGTATTCACCTGCCCATCTGGCTTAAAAACGAACTGCTTAACTGTCAGGACATCCTGACTCGTTCTGTTGACCTGTGCGTGGAAATAGCGGAAGAGATCATTGATTTCTGCCGGTCCAAGAACATGCCCTTCGGCTTCAACATCGAAAGCGTCTCCATCCGGAAAGACGAAATCGACGCCTCTCTTTATCTGTTAAACAAAGTGAATAGCCTGTTGCAGGCGAATGGATTGCGGGCATCCGTTACGGAATCGGTGGCCGTGGAAATGGACGCTACGGTAAACCGGCTTTAAGACTACGCATCGCGGTGCACAGTACCGGGAGAAAAGGCGGGCAGACAAACAGCCACGTATTCGGCTCCTTCCAGTTCGGGTGTGCTGTACTGCACCCATTCGCCGGCGTGGGTAATAATGGCTTGTCCGGCACGCACCTGAACCGTTTCTTCTTGGGTAGCTACCTGCAGCATACCACGTAAAACCAGGGTGTATTCGTCAAATTCCGGGGTTTGTCCGGGCTCCACCCAGCCGCCGGGGCTTTTCATACGGGCTACACTCAACGCAGCCGTTTTCGTATTTACTCTTCCAATGTATTCTTCAATGATCTTGGGCTTGTTGCCAGCCGCTTCAATAATGGTAGGCTCTTTAACAAAAGTGGGCATAGAAAAAGATGATTGAGTGATTGAGTGATTGAGTGATTGAGTGATTGAGTGATTGAGTGATTAATAATTATTTTCTTTTTTATCGCTGTTTCAGTGAAAGATTGCTTAAGACAAGTTGAAAAACGAGCCTTCCAACCGCCATTTCCTAACTTCCAACTTCGGTAAGTACGCTTGGAAAAGGTTATTACTGAAAGCTATCCACTAACACCAGTCGCGGTCGGGTTTGGTTTGGAGGCGGTGGGCGGCATTGATCACGTCCTGGAGTTCTACCGGGTCGCTGAAGGGATCTTCGTCCAGTTCGGTCACCCGGTTGAGTACCTTCTGCCAGCGGTGGATTTCCTCTACGTAGGCTTCGTTGGGCACGCGGCGCAGGTGTCCGCCTTCCTCTACCAGATCGACAATGCCGTTGTGCAGCCATTCGCCCGTGTGCCAGTCGGGCATGTCTACGGTGGGAAACAGGCAGACGCCGTGCATATCCATTCCCTGCGCCACCGCCGCCAGCGACTCATCCATCACGTCCTTGAGCCAGGCCGCCCGGCCATCGGCCATTCCGCTGGTTTCGGCAATGATCATCGGCCGCCGGTACCTTTCCCAGACCAGTTTCAACAGATCGCAGAGCGGCTGGATGCGGTCGTCGTGGGGTTCCAGTGCCTGGTGCGGCCCTTGCTCCCGGTATTCCATCTGTCCAAACGAATAGTTATTGGCTCCCACAATATCCAGAATTTCGGGAGAGCCACCTAATTCGGGATGCTCCTTTCCGTACAGAATGTCCCAGGCCAGGAAAGTATCCACGTAGGTTTCGTGGTGCGCCGCTTCGATCAGGTCGGGGCGGTCACGCGGGGCCACTACCTGTACCAGTGGGTCGATGTGGATCATACGGGCTTCCGGATCTACCTCCCGGATGGCTTTTACGCCCGCAATGGCCGCTTTGCACAGGGCCAGCCGCAGCCGAAAACGGTCTTCCTTCGTGTTTTTATAAGGCGCTACCCAACCCCATTCGCCGCCGATGAAGGAGAAAAAGGTGATTTCATTGATTGGGGTGAAAAAATGCGGACCGTGTACCCGGGCCACTACGTATTGGGCAGCTGCGCGGCAGTAAGCTGCGTAGGCAGCCGTAAACTCTTCGCTGAAAGGGTCCAGGTGATCCGGATAGCCGTAGTGACAGAGATCCCAGATGGGCAGCACCTGCGCCCAGTTCATCGCTTCGATGATTCCATCCAGACAGGAAAAGTCGTAGGTACCCCGTTGATCGACCAGCGGCCAGGGAATGCCCTCCCGGGCTACTGCAATCCCCAGCTTACGGAGTATTTCGTAATCTTCCTGCGCCTGGGTATCGTGCTGGGTCTCCCGAATGAGGTTGCGCCGTCCCTGGTCTTTCCACAGAAAGGTAGAACATTCAAATCCGGAAATGAAAAACGTAGGAAAAATACCGGTAGTCTGCGCCATATACTTAGTCGTTTGGGATGAAGCCCCGAAAACGCGGCGTGCGATCCGGGTAAAGTAAACTTAAACGGAGTTCCCACCCAATCGGTTGAAAATAATCCTTTCCCCACTCAATCACGAATCACTCAATCAATCCCTCAGTCCTTCAATCCCCCTACCACTCAATGGCTTCTACCAGATCGGAGGCGGTCATGGCCGACTGGCTGCGTTGGGCAGCAGCCCGGTCGCCGGCCAGTCCGTGTTGGTACACACCGATGAGGGCGGCTTCCAGGGGCGGGTATTGCTGGGCCAGCAGCGCCGTGATCATGCCGGTCAGGATATCGCCGGTGCCACCGGTGGCCATTCCCGGGTTGCCGGTAGAGTTGAAGTAAACGGTACCATCCGGACTGGCGACGGCCGTATTGGCACCCTTCAGTACGACGTAGATCTGGTGGCCGGCGGCAAAATCCTTCAGCAGTTCCAGGCGTTCGAAGTCATTTTCGGCTTTGCCCGCCAATCTTTCAAACTCTTTGGGGTGCGGCGTTATGACCGTGCCGGGCGGCAAGCGTTTGAGTAGTTCCCGGTTTTCGGAAAGCAGGTTCAGGGCATCGGCATCCATCACCAGCGCCGGGTGCTTTTCGTCGGGCGAATCACCGGGCTGCTCCAGAGCCAGCAGCAGATCGCTCAGGGCTTTCAGGGTTTCGGGTGCTTTCCCCAAGCCGGGACCGATCCCAATGGCGTTGTACGGTTGCAGGGGCGGCACAAACGTAAACTGTTCGTAGGAATCGTCGGTGAGGGCCATGGCTTCGGGCACGGTGGTTTGAATGATTTCGTAGCCGCACTGCGGCACCCGCACCGTGAGCAACCCTACGCCCGATCGCAGGCAGGCCCGGGCCGCCAGCACGGCGGCTCCCACTTTGCCATAACTGCCCGCAATGAGCAGGGCGTGCCCAAACGTGCCCTTGTGCGAATACTTGGACCGGGGCTTGAGTAAGCTACCGGCCAGCTTTTCATCCAGATAGACATATTTCGTGGGTGTTTTTTCCAGAAAGGCTTTGTTCAGACCAATGTCCACGCAATGCCATTCGCCCACGAAGGGGGCGTTGCGGGGCAACAGAAAGGCAAGTTTGGGCACTTCAAAAGCGACGGTATAATCCGGCTGCACAATGGTTGAGCCTTCCGGGTTGGGGCTATCCGCGTAGAGTCCGGAGGCAATGTCGACCGAAACGATGGTGACGCGCTCCGTGGCTTTTTCTTCCTGCATCAGGTCAATCACTTCCTTCACCAGCCCTTCTACCGGACGGGTGAGCCCGGAGCCAAAGATGGCATCGATGACGATGTCGTTGTCGCCGACGAGGGGAAAATTGTTAATACTCTTGATGTGCTGGATAATGACCAGTTTGCTGAGCCGTTCGTAGTTGCTCATAAAGTCATCCGACTTCTTATCGGCGTAGTCGACCACGTAGGCACTGACTGTATACTTTTTGGCGACCAGGAGCCGGGCAATGGCCAGTCCGTCACCTCCATTGTTGCCCAATCCGCAAAATACTTTCACCGGGCGGGAATTGTCGAAGCGGCCGGCAAACCAGGCGGTGAAAGCCAGGGAAGCCCGCTCCATCAGATCGACGGAGGCAATGGGCTCGTGCTGGATGGTGTAGGCATCGAGGGCCCGGATCTGGGCCGTGTCGAGTATTTTCATGGGCGCAGGTAAAGTAGATCGCCCGGTAAGATAGTAAAAGTCCGCAGACACCTGAAAGCGGCTTCTGGTTTTTGCTCAGGATGAACGGCCAACTGTTATAAGGCCGACTGGACAATGATTACCCGAGCATCTGGCTGACCCTTACCGCTGAAGTTGACTAAACAGCCTGTTTGCTACTTCTAATGTGGTAGTGGCAGGCGGGATTCCGATGGAATGACAAATTAGATTCAGTAAGGACAATAGGCAGTATCTCTGAATTATCCCATTAGCAAATCAGCACATTAACCCATCAGCATATCTACTTGATCTCTTCGGGATGGCGTTCGTTGTAGAGCCGGACGTAGCGGAACATCAGTTCGCGGCGGGTGGCTTTGTCGCCCCGTTTGTCTTCCCGCTGAAACTGCCCGAACAAAACCGGATCCTGAGACAGAATCTTCTCCAGGTCTTCCTGATTGAGCGGGTAAAACTTCCCGTTGTTGAGATTGAGCAGGTAGCCCAGCTTGTTATCCGCTACATTGACGAAGGAAGCCCTCACTCCGCTCAGCTTTTCAGTCGATTCGGCCATCGGATCAACTCCTTCCAGGTAGGCGTAGCGACCCACGTGCAACAGGGGATGGAAGCCGTAACCGCGCTGGAAATTATGGGCGTTGACGAAAATGGTTTTTCCGTCGCAAAAGCCCCACATCTCCCGCTGAATGATTCGGGGGCTAATGAGCGTATCCTTCATCTCGATGCTGAAACCGTCTCCCGCCCATTTGCTCTTCCCGTTGTCATTACTGATCACCGCAAAGTCGCGGGTGATGGACGGCGCATTGCGACGAAACTCTTCATAACTGCGATAAAGACCCTTTTTCGGCTGTCGGCACTTCAGGATGTCGCTTTCAGAAGCCGTCGCCGTGGTATCGCGCGGAACCACGACCGACTGAGCCTGACACAGTGTAGCAAAGGCAATCAATAACAGAATGGCGATGGATTTCATAAACACTTTACGAATCAAGGCAGTAATTATTGCAACAACCCAAAGTACTGCAAAATCCCTGGCATCCCAATGCAGCGACTCTTCTATTCGTTTCTGATTGCTTTCAACTGCGTAGCGGCCGCTTCGTCGATCAGCCAGACGGCTTCGCTATTGGCTGGCCGGATCATTTGAGAAGGCAACAGTTCCGGCTGATGGGGGCCTTCCAGCACCTGGTGTAATACCTGCGCTTTACCGGCACCCGCTACCAGAAAGAGAATGGCGTCGGCCTGGTTGATGACCGGAGCGGTCAGGGTGATCCGGTACGTATTTAGTTTCTCTACCCAATTTTCCTTTACCCAATGTACCCTTTCCTGTAGCGCCTGGGTGCCCGGAAACAGCGAAGCCGTGTGTCCGTCGTCGCCCATGCCCAGGAAAATCAGGTCGAAAACCGGGACGCGGTCGGGGAATTGTTTTTTCAGTAAGGCTTCGTACTGCGCCGCCGACTCCGCCGGGTCAATGTCGCCCACCATCACGTGGATTTGTTCGCGGGGGATGGGGACGTGGTTGAGCAGGGTATCGAAGGCCATCTTGGCGTTGCTCTGCGGATCGCTGAGGGGCACGCAACGTTCGTCGCCCCAGAACACGTGGACTTTTTTCCAGTCTATCTCATCGCGGTAAGGGGCCTGGGCCAGCAGTTCGTGTACCCGCTTGGGTGTGCTGCCGCCCGAAAGCGCCACGGTAAAGTAGTCCTGGCTGGCAATGGCTTGTTTGGCCAGTTGAACAAAACGTCCAGCCGCCGCCTGGCTGACCGCTTCCGCATCTTTAAACACCTGAATTTTCATAGTAAAATAGCTTTTAGCTGTCGGCTTAGCGCTTTCAGCTTAAATGTTAATTTGTTTTATTATTCCATCTGTAGGAACACGCCCGCGTGTACACGCCTTGTGAAAATTAACTAATTAACCGCCCCTCCAGACCGTGTAAAGTTAGTTTGAGTTGCTGGCAGCGTTTGATTCGGTGGTCTGGACTTTTCAAGTACACTTTTGTCACTTTTTTCTTGACAAAAAAGTAACCAAAAAGTCAAGCCTGTCCAATGCTGCTGCCCGCAAAGCTTACGCGCCCCTCGCTGGACAGTCGGCCCGCCCGCCTGAATGGTATAAATCCTTAATGAATTAACTTTCCAGAGCACTAAACGGACCCAAGGCCTCTAATGGTTAATGCTCGCACGAAACTAGCACGCCTTATTTGTTAAACTTCATAAGGCGTGTCAACGCCGCGCGTATTCCTACCAATATTTCTCCCTTCAACCCTTCCATCCCTCTCTCCTTCAATGACCCGCCGCCTGTACTTGCTGGCTGATCTGGCCGCTTTGCTTGTTTTTCAGGATTCGTTTGATACTACCGTCGGGCATGCGTTCTTCCTTCACCAGCCAGTGTTGCTCGTCGTAGGCAACCAGCGTATCCTCCACTTTGAATTCGCCGCCTCTCCACACTTCCAACTGTACCGGCTCCCACTTCTTGGTTTTGGCCGATAGCAGACAGGCATCCATAACCGCGTTGACCACGTAGCCGTCGTAGAAAGTTTCGGTAGGCTCCGTCTTGTTTTCGTAGCAATCGAGCACTTCCGTAAACATGTTGTTGTAACCCAGTTCGTGGTCTTCGTCGCCCACCGGGAACATCCAGCCGCTTTCGCTCTCCGACTTTTCGGACACGTAGCCGCCGCGCTGGCCGGAAGTAAACATTTCGAAGCCGGTGCGCAGGAAGTGGTTGAGCCAGATGGTTCCTTCGGTACCGGCTACCTCATCGCGGAGATCCAGGCCGCCCCGGAAACACCAGCTTACCTCAAATTGTCCGATGGCCCCACTTTCGTACTTCACCAGCCCGATGGCGTGGTCTTCGGCTTCGATGGGCTTTACCTGCGTAGCCGCCCAGCACATCACTTCTACCGGCCGGTTGTTCTTGCCCACGTAACTGCGCCCAATCTCGATGCAGTGACAAGCCAGGTCGAGCAGGGCACCACCCCCGGACTGACTGAGGTTCCAGAACCAGTCGCTGTGCGGACCGGGGTGGGCTTCCCGGGAGCGGGTCCAGAGAATTTTCCCCAAAGCTCCCTGCTGTACTGATTGCACGGCTTTCATGGTCTTGGGTGTGTACACCAGGTCTTCCAGGTAGGCATGAAAAACGCCCGCTTTTTCTACGGCATCCAGCATCTGTTTCGCTTCCTGTGCATTGCGGCCCAGCGGCTTTGTGCAGATCACGCCTTTGCCCGCTTTGGCGGCCTGCAACACGGCTTCCAGGTGCAGGTGGTTGGGCAAGGCAATGCACACAATCTCTACCTCCGGATGGTTGATGGCCTCCGCCATATCGGTCGTCCAGTTCGGGATGCCGTAACGCTGGGCGAACTTACTGACATTCTGCTCATTGCGCGAATAGGCAATGATCACCCGGTCGGGGCGGCGTTGTCCGTGCAGGGATTTGACGTAGAAATCTCCGATGAAACCGGAGCCAAGCATCGCAATTTTTCTCATGGTTTAGAATGGTTGATTTTATTGTGCTAATGGGGTGATGTGTTGATGTATTAATGTGCTGATGTGCTAATTATTAAATGACAAGTACCTGGTATTTATTTCCAGCGTCATTGCGAAGGTTTGGGCCGGGTAGTGCGAAAGCAACCTGAAGCAATCGGTTGGAATTAAGTGGGCTGGCGACTTTACTCGGGGAGATTGCTTCACGCTTCTCACAGTGCCATGGCTTCGTTCGCATTGACGACTCTTCGTCTGCTATATGTCTCAACTGCTTCATAGTCAGGCTTCTTTACAGTTATATATTGTGTCACTTACCCTGCCGATACGGCGGTGGGCTTTTTCCGTTCTTTTTCGGTGAAGAAAAGGCCGAAAAGTACCAGGATCACGACGGAAAAAGCGGCGGGAATCGACCAGATGGATGTCCAGTCGTGCTGGTTGGGTCCCAACGTGTACGCCCCTACCACCAGACCCGACACCCAGGAACCCACCAGCATACCCAGGCCGTAGGTAGCCAGCGTAATCATGCCCTGCGCCGAACTCCGCAGGTGTTCCGGTGCTTTCCGGTCCACGAAGATCTGTCCGGTCACGAAGAAGAAGTCGTAGCAGATGCCGTGCAGAATAATGCCGGCGTAGAGCATCCAGGCGGCCGAGCCACTGTTGCCGTAGGCAAACAGGACGTACCGCAGACCCCAGCAAACCATCGCCAGCATCACGATCCGCTTTACGCCCAAACGGGTCAGGAAGAAGGGCAGCAGCACCATAAAGCCCAGTTCCGACATCTGGCCCATCGTCATTTTGCCGGCGGCATTTTCCAGCCCCACTTCGTTGAGGAAGGGATTGGCAAAGGCGTAATAGAACGACAAGGGAATGCAAATGAGTAAAGACGCCAGGAACATCGTGGCAAAGGGCCGGTCTTTGAGCAAAGCCAGGGCATCCAGGCCCAGCACGTCGCGCACACTCACCGGACCACTCACCTTGGGCGGCGTATGGGGGAGGAAGAAACTGTACAGACCCAGCAACAACGAAGCAGCCGAAGCAATCTGGAAGGTCAGGGCGGAGGCTTCGATCTTCGTGAAGCCGATGATCAGCCCCACCACGATCCAGCCGATGGTTCCCAATACCCGGATAAAACCAAACTCTTTGCTGGGGTCGGTCATCTGCCGGAAGGCAATGGCGTTGGTGAGCGCCAGGGTAGGCATGTAGCAAATGGTATATCCCAGCAGCACCACGTAGAAAGTGCCGTAGTCACTGATTTGTGACAGGGCGTAGAGCAACGCCGCCCCGAGCAGGTGCAGGGTCGCCAGCACTTTCTGGGTGGCAAAAAAGCGGTCGGCAATCAGGCCCACGAAGAAGGGCGACACGATGGCGCCGATGGAGATGGTGGTGTAAATCACCCCGATCTGGGGGCCGTCGAAGTGGAGGGCTGTGCCCAGGTAGGTGCCCATCGTAACGTACCAGGAGCCCCAGATGAAGTACTCCAGGAACATCATGGCCGACAGTTGGAAGCGGGTAGCGATCTGCATGGCTTGGAATCTTAGAAAAACCGGTTAGGAAAGAATAGCCTGTTTCGCAATAATAGATTAATTTGGGAAGAATTGATAGCATCGGCCGGAAACATCCTTTGCCCGGTGCCTCTCACCGTTTTTCTTCATCAACCCGATTGTATTTATGGCTACCCTGAGCGCCCCCACCCAAGACCTGGCCCGCATCCACGAACTGGTCAGCGACCTGTTCCGCTATCCGCAAACGCCCGAAGAATGGGAACCCTACCGGCTGAGCGAAGCGCAGGTGGCTTTTTACCACGAAAACGGCTACCTGGCAGGCGTACCATTGCTGGACGAAAGGCAGATCGAAGTGCTCCGCAGCGAACTGGCGCAGTTGATCCAGCCGAACCATCCGGGCAGTGAATACTGGTACGAATACCACTCCAACGAATCGTCCAACCCGGATTCAGTACTATTTCACGCCCTGGGTGCCTGGCGCATCACGCCGGGTTTCCACGACGTGCTCTGGAACCCGGCCTTCGTGATGGCCGCCAGCCAGCTGCTAGGCAATGCGCCGGTGCGTTTCTGGCACGACCAACTGTTCTGCAAACCTGCCAAGCACGTCGGCGTGGTGTCCTGGCACCAGGACTATTCGTACTGGACCCGCACCCGACCGATGGCGCACCTCACCTGCTGGACCGGCCTGGACGATGCCGATACCCACAACGGTTGCCTCTACTACGTACCCGGCAGCCACCGCTGGGGCCTGCTCAACAAGCCCGAACTGGCAGGAGACATGAACGGCATCATGAATTTTCTCAGTGAAGAGCAGAAGCGGCAGTTCCAGCCCATTCCCATCGAACTGAAGCGGGGCCACGCGGCCTTCCATCACCCGCTCATGGTACACGGCTCCTACGAAAACCGCTCCGACCGCCCCCGCCGCGCCTTCGTGCTCAACGTCTTCCGCGACGGCACCCTTTCCGACTCCCACGACGTGCTACTGACCGGCGTACCACCCATCCCGAAAGGCGCTTCCATGCAAGGCGACTTCTTCCCGCTGCTGTTTGCGTAAAGAGATAAAAACCAACGCTTTCCGAAAACGCTGCTCACTCCCTCCCCGTATGCATACCTATGGAAAGCAACGCAAAGGCCATCCAAGCAGTCGTAGAAAGCTGGGTGAGGGCCATTCAGCAAAAAGATATGAAAGGGATTGTGTTACACCACACGGACGATGTGCTGATGTTTGATGTGCCAACGCCCATCCAAGCAAAAGGCTTGAGTGAATACAAAAAAACATGGGACTTGTTTTTTCAATACAGCCCTGGTGGCAAGGACTCATTCCAACTTAAAGAACTTCAAATTCACGCAGGTGATACGGTGGCATTTTGCACGGCACTGATCAAGCTTTCCAGCCAAGCCAGGCCGCAATGCCGACTTACCATTGGCTTAAAGAAAATCAATGACCAATGGATGATTGCGCATGAGCATCATTCCTCTCCACAAGAAATGGACTAACCTCAAAACGATCCGCATATGCAAAATTCCATTACCACTTGTTTGTCCTTTACAAACAACGGCGAAGAAGCAATCCGCTTTTATGTTGATCTTTTCAATCAAGCATTTGGTTCAGGAAAAGGGGAGTCGAAAATTCTAAAGCTCACTTACTTTGGTGAAGAGGAATTAAAAAATTTACTGACCGTACCAGACGTTCCAAAAGATATGATGCCTGGGCCGGCTGGTTCTGTGAAAACAATTCGGTTTCTGTTGAATGGGCAGGAATTCGTTGCCGTGAATGGCGGAGGCTACTTTGGAAAGTTCAATGAAAGCATCTCACTCTACGTCAATTGCGATAACCAGGATCAGATCGACGTGCTTTATGACGCACTGGCGGTTGGTGGAGAGCGGCAACCGTGCGGATGGGTAAAAGACCGGTTTGGCGTTTCCTGGCAAATCACGCCGGAATTCTTGTGGAAAATGGACGAGGATGCGGATACAGTCCGTTCCCAAAAGGTAAACCAGGCCTTGCAGCATATGAATAAAATTGACGTCGGGAAATTGCTGGAAGCCTAGAATTCGTAATAAGGCGATTTATCCTGCGCGGCCTTCCACCACCCGCTACCATTACACGGTTCCTACGAAAGCAGCTCCAACCGCTCCTGCTGCGCCTTCTCAACGTTTACCCCGACGGCCCCCGCTCCGACACCCACGACGTACTGCTGACCGGCGTACTAACCATCCCCAAAGGCGCTCCTATGCAAGGCAACTTCTTCCCGCTGTTGTTCGCGGGGCAGTGATAAAATTTAACGCTTCACAGGGATTGCTATGCACTAAATATATTTATATTTAGAAGCCCGATTTGTATTCTGATGCCTATTAAACAGTTGATCAAGTCTCCTGATGGCTTTAAAATGTAGAAGGACTGGAGGGCATAGTGAAAATAGACGCAGTAGGTACATATATTAACTAATTTTAGAAAACCCTAACAATGAAAAGAACTATACTATTACTATTGACACTATTTAGTTTGACATTAAGTTATTCTCAAAATCTTTATCCTGAAAAATATAAAGATTGTAGCTTAACAAGTTTTTGTCTTGATTGTGGAGACACAAAAGCTGAACCACCAAAATCTTTAATGACTGATTTGTTAGATAAATTTGATAAAAAAAGTTTAAGCAAGATAAAAGGAACCATTGAAGTACAAATTCTAATTGACGAAAATGGCAAAGCGTGTTTATTAAGTTCAGCAAATCAAACAAATATTTCATCAAAAAAATTAGGCTTACAGAGAGCAATAAACTCTACAACAAATTGGGAGTCTGCCATTTCAGACAATAAAAAAATAAATAGTTCTGTTTCATTAGTTTTAGAATTTAAAAATGGAAATGTTTCTGCAAAACGAAGAATCTTTGATTTTAAAAATCAATCAAATGCTAAATCTGTTGGAAGCCCAGATGTAAAAGGAACAGATAAAGACAACCTTTCAAAAAGTTGGACTGTATTCACTCAACAGAATTCAGAATTACCTTGGGATATGACAAGAGCAGTTGCATATGATTTGGACAATAATATTTGGATTGGCACAGACAATGGAGTTGTAAAAATAAATAATGGAAAATGGGAACAATTTAATTCAAAAAATACGTCTATCTCTTCTCCTGCTTATAACAAAAATGAAACACAATCTATAAGAGATTTAGAAGTTGATAAAAGCAACAACAAATGGTTTGTTGCTGGTTGGGATGTTTACAGATATGACAATAAAAACTGGACAAAATATGACTCTATAAATTCTCCAATAAATTGGGCAAGAAAAATATTTGTTGACCATTCAAACAATGTATGGTTTACATCTTGGGATGGTGTAGCGAAATTTGATGGAAAAAGTTGGTCAGTAATCAATAAGCAAAATTCTAATCTACCAACTGACAAAACTCTTGGTATTTATGTAGACAAAAAAGATAGAATTTGGATTGGAACTTTTGAAGGAAACGTAATTATTGAAAACGGTATAACGAAGTCATTAAACGAGAAAAATTCACCTTTATCAAAAGCATACATTTCAAAAATCTATGAAGACAAAAAAGGAAATTTATGGTTTGACTTATACAAAGACAAATCTGATGAAGCGGGAATTTATGTATTAGACTTGCAAGGAAAATGGACAAGAATAAGTCATCCAAATCCTAAAATGTTCAGCGAAAATGCAATCAATAATTTTTATTTAGACGAAGAAAGCAATTTATTATGGATAACATTAAACGGAGTTGGTGTTTTATGTTATGACACAAACTCACAAAAATGGGAAACATACACAAATGAAAATTCAAACGTTCCAAGTATTCATTGTGAGAAAATAACGAAAGACAAAGATGGCTCGATTTGGATTGCGACTTATGCAGGAATAATAAAACTTGACAAATAAAAAAACCTCTGCTAACATCGGTTTGGCAATATGGTTGCACAAATGTTTCTATGAAACATTTGTGCAGGGTTCAACGGTAGTAATTCTATTGAACTTTTGTGCTACAAATCCGCCACATCGCCAAGCCATTAACCGTTGGTGGCAATATTGAATGAGGCATTTCAACATTTATAAACTATTACCGGATTATTCATTAATGACATGAGGCATCTCATAATATTCTTTATTTTTCTTACTTCACAGGCAATAGGCCAAGTACCTAAGTTATATAATCATATCGCCAACGATGTGCATTTAATACATTCCCGGGTGCTAAATCAAGACCGCCGAATATACATTCATGTCCCAGAACTCGATTCTGCGGATATAATCAAGGCATTGCCCGTGTTGTATCTCTTAGATGGGGAGAACCATTTTCATATCCTCTCCGCATATATAGAGTATTTAAGGCATTGGCAGGTTATTCCTCCAATCATAGTAGTAGGCATTGTTAGTGTAGACCGTGTAAAAGACCTCACACCCACTAATAGCTTAATCAGCTTTGATGGTAAAGTTTCTTCTTACTATAAGACATCAGGCGGCAACGAACCATTTTTTAACTTTATCCAAAAAGAATTGATGCCTTACATCGAGGCTAATTATAAAACCAGTTCTTTCAAAATATTTGCTGGACATTCATTCGGTGGTCTTACGGCGATTAATTGCATGCTTACGCGACCTGCTATGTTTGATGCTTACATTGCAATAAGCCCTTCACTATGGTTTGGCAATAAATATATTTTACGATTGGCAGAACAAAAACTGCCAAATTTATCAATGCCGAATAAAAAACTATTTTACAGCGTAGGGAACGAAGATGGCACTTTTCGAGATGATGTGTTGAAATTTGATAAACTGGTTGAATATTATAATTTGAAAAGATTTGAACACGAGTATAAATATTATCCTTCTGAAGACCACATGACAGAACCAATTCCTGCATATTACGATGCACTACGATTTATTTACAAGAATTGGAAAGACGATACAACAAAGTGATATAATTGAAATAAGTCGAAATTATAAAACTCAAAAAACTGCACTAACCTGGGTATTTATGCAAGTATGGCAGGACGTTATCAATTTAAAAAAAACACGGCATCAGTATTTTTTAAATCAGCAGGCGTGCTGCAATTCCACACTTGCATAAATACCCGTTTGTTATGGCTAATCTTATGAATAGACAGATACTAACAATATTAATCGGACTGCTTTACATTGCAAACAGTGACAGAAGAACTACAAATAGCAATTGAAGGACTTTACACGACTTTTTCAAAGTATCCATTTCATTCGAAAATGGATGGCTGCCCTTGTTGTGTTTCTGATACTGACAAAAAGAAAATATACGCCAAACCACTTCGACAATTGGATGGCGAAGACCTTTCAAGATATGCTTTTAAAGCAATGACAACCTGGGGCAACACGGAAGATTTCAAACATTATCTGCCACGCATTTTTGAGTTGCTTTCTACAACGGACTTTATCGTTGACACATTTGTCGTCTTAGGCAAACTCGACTACGGCAAATGGACAACTTGGGCGACAGACGAGCAACGAGCAATTAGAGATTTTTTAATGGCATGGTGGACAGATATGACGAAAAACAAGAGCTATTTTGACCAAGAAACTTTTATTGAAATTTTAAAGCTGCTTGGAGATATAGACTCATTGCTTGACAGGTGGGTAATCAGATTTGACGACAACAGCTTTAAAAACTTAATTGACTTGATTGACTGCTATTACCATGAACTGACGAAAAAAAGTAACAGGTTTACCGGGGTTGATAGAGATTTCATTGACAGATTGCTTCTTTGGCTGGCAGACAAACGGGAAATTATTGAGAGCGGCTTTTTTCATTACGAGAATATTGATAGTGAGTTTGCAGAAAAAGTATCAAACACACTTTACACAATAGAGCGGACAAGCTGAAAAAAGTGACCGCCAACATGAACCCTGTAAAAGTGGGGTAGGGCTTGAAAACATTTAGCGCTAAAACCCCACCCGAACGTCAAGCCCAAAACCCTTAAGCATCACTTTATGGAACCTTCTATCCACCTTATCGAATTCAAGGAACTGCGTAAAGCCTATCAAGAAGTAAAAGACTTCGTGGAGCTGGAAACGGCCGGGCATATCTCTTCCGCAAAAAAGGATATTGAAGAGGACCTGCAAATTGCCGGAGATGATACCTATGAGCTCATGGACAAGTTCATCACGGTCTACCGGCTGGAGGCAAGTGGATTTGACGTGACCGAACACTTTTTAAGTGAAGGCGAACAGTTCAACTCCAGCATCGCCTTCGTGCAGATAATCAGCCTGCCTTTTCTATTCATCGCCTGGATCATCAAAGTACTGACCTATGGTAAAGTTGATTTTACCAAAGTGGCGGTACTGCCTGATCCTTACAGGAAAACAACCGGTTTGACGTTTGGAGATTTGGTAACGTGGTACGTTACAGGAAAATACTGTTTGAGAAAAGAGATTCGTTTCGTACTTGAGAGAGGCGAATAATATATACTTGAGTACCTAATTACTGGCAGTTATAAACCCGGCATTTGTGCTTCCATTGGGCTGACGCATTTCAAATTCTCCACCTTCGCCAAGTGCCAAACCGTTGGTAGCAACCGGAGCAAATCACAAACAATTTGAACAAACTTGAAATAGCAATGAAAATAATTTACATTTTAATTCTGGTTTCTCTTGTGTCCAATGTTATTGGACAAGATAAATTGGTCAATGTAAACGGTGTTCATTTCAATGTCTATACAAAGGGAATTAAAAACAGAGGCCCAAATACGCCAGTCGTCGTTTTCGAAAATGGGATGGGGGTTGACCTGGGCAACTGGAACAAAGTAATCGACCAAGTTGCGACCTTCGCTCCGGTACTTGCTTATGAAAGAGCGGGCATTGGTAAATCAGACAAAGTTTTTAAAATGCCAACCGTTGGTTTTGTGTCTGATAATTTACACAATATCCTTCAATCATTAAAAATAGCCCCTCCTTATATTTTAGTAGGTCATTCGCTTGGTGGTGTCTATATCAGAGCTTACGCGGGATTTTATCCTGACGAAGTCGCTGGCTTGGTATTTATTGACCCAGCCGATTTTACTGAAACAAAAAAAGATTGGAATGATATTTTTAGAGTGATGAACATTCCGGAAAAGAAGATTGACGACATGTTGCAGAATCGCCTTTACCAGCCTGATTCTCAGGTGGATTCTTTACATTTTGGACCTTGGAGCGAAAGGCAGGTATTGAATGATTTAAGAAAAACCGATTTTGCCGAAATGTCGAAATTACCCTTGCCAGACGTGCCCATTTACTTTTTTGTGGGTGGTAAGTTTGATGTTCCATTGGCCCTACGAAGCAAAGATTTTGACCAGGAAGCCTTTTTTCATATAAAGAATCACTCGAACATGGAAAGATGGAAAAAACTGATTTACGCATCAAGTAAGGGTGGAACTTTAATTTATCTCACCAATGCTGGACATTACATTCAAAACGATCAGCCCAAATCAATAATAAGTAATTTGAAAATTTTAGTTGAAAGTTTAAAGGAATAAGTAGGTATCAGCCGTGGCCGCTCCCCGATTGGGCGGTCCACTCGCCGCCAACGTCGTCAAATATTTGGGTGCCGGTGGCATGTTCTTTACTTTTTTAATTGTGACCCTGTTGCACGATCTTATGGTCACCATTGCCAGTACTCTATTTCTCGTAAGTCTGTTTAATGTTTATTAAAACTCCAAATAATGAAAATCATTTTCAAATTCCTTTTTCTAATTTTACTTATTACTTACAGCTGCTCAACAAATGAAATTGATAAAGAATTAAATAAAACAATACCATTAAAGAATAAAATTGACTTCAAAGTTAATGGCGCTCCCCCTGTTAATTCAATAAGAGGCTTGACTGCATCATTTTGTTGCGATAGTAAAATTTCTGTAAGTTTTGAGCACTGGCTTTCTACAAGTAATGGTTTAGGATATGGAAGTTTAGCCTTTAATTTGTCATTAGATAAAAATGGAAATTTATTAGGACTATGGTATAAAGACCACACACATCCAAATAACGAATTTTATAGTCCGTATTTCACTCCAATTTCAACTTTAAGTGTTGAAAATTTTCAATTTATAGAAAATCAAATTTTAAAACTTAAGGTTAGTGGTCAAATCTTTAAAAAAACCTATACCCTTTTGGCTGAACCTGAAGCTGTACACATCGAAGCTGAAATTGAAATAAAAGAGTTTCATAAATGCATTTGCGCTTCATTTTTTAGCAAATTAATAAGTAATAACAATTTAATCTTTCACGGAGTAACAAAGACTCAACAAGGAACTGATATAAGATATTTCGCTTATACAAATAATGGTTATCAAATTGAATTTGCAAATTTTAATAAATCTTTGGGAGATATGCCACTGGGAATTTATTATTTTGATGAAAATTCAACATCACATCGAATTGACTTCAGAAAGTTTATTGGTGTTCCAAGGGTTTTTGTTTATTCAATAATTCCGCAAGAATGGTTGAAATACGATACTTCAGGTTATTTTGAGATTTTGGAAAGGCAGCAAATCAATGGAGAGATTGTTACGAAAGTAAGATTCAATTTAATTGCTAAACATAATAATGAAGTAGTCTTTAAATTTGAAGATGCAATTTTGGAAACACAAATGTAAAGAGAACTAACCCTGCCAGTAACAGCAGCTACACCTAAGTAAGGGTCTTGGGCTTTTTTGTAAAGCAAAGTGCTTAATCAAAGTTTGGTTATTTTTAAAAGTTCAGAATTAAATCTCTATACCTTCGTCAAGCCATAACCGTTGGCAGAAATCCATTCCTGCCAGGTAGAATCTCTGCGAAAAGGCACTCTCTGAAATAAAGCGACTGCTTATCTCTGTTCATTTACTCCAAACTCCCAATTCACTATATGAACACCGGTCAAAAGCTTATTCAGGACGTATCGGCTGCCCGTACCCGGTACCTCGATCAACTAGCCCAGGTAACGGAGGAACAGTCCCGTTGGAAACCAGACCCGGAAGTTTGGAATATCACCGAGATCACGGAACATCTTTTTTGGGCCGAACAGGGAGGGATTTTTGGTATGTGGAAAACCCTGCACGCCATCCGGGACGGCAGCCTGGTTCGCACCTATGAGTCCATTCACCAGGATCTGCCTATCGAACAAGTCATCGAGCTCACCTGGCAGCCGAAGGAGAAAGTGCCCGCCGTGGCGGCTCCCCGACTGGGTGGTCCGCTGGTCTTCTGGAAGGCATCACTTCACAGCCTGCAAGCGGTATTAGAGGCATTTGGTCAGGATTTGCGTGAAGAGGAATTGAGACTACAGGCGCACCCCCATCCCATTTCGGGCCCTTTGGATTTTCAGCAGCGCATTGAATTTTTGCGTTTCCACATCGACCGACACCAGGCACAGGTTTCTCAACTTCTTGCAACCCTAACCGGCTAGCAGCTTGTAAATAAGTTGGATATACGCTACTGAAGGCTTTGGCTGATTCAGAAAGCGCCCTTTCTATATCAGCCAATACGGTACGTAAAATCAATTTTTAATTTGGACTGCCGGCACGCCCTATACGCAAGTGTTAGCAGCAAGCATAAACACCTACCGATAAAAGAGGCTGCCCAAACAGACAGCCTCTTACCTGAACCGAAGCAGTAACTACTCCAATGCTAATCGGATTGCTTGTTCGACAGGAGCAAACTCGATACTTTGCCCTTCAATTGTTAATTCAGATTTTAATAATAAAGGAGGTTGAGCCATAAACTTCGGTATACTTCCTTTGTGAGCCTGTGCAGCATGAACTAAAAAGGGATGACACAGATAAACAGTACCCGCCTTGCCAGTTGCATACACTTCTTCTCTTTTAGGCAGCTCATTTATCCTGTTGGCAAGTTCCATAAATGAAAGCCCCCAATCTCCTTCTGGAAATAATAGTTTTGCGACATCAATATGAGAGCCTTTAAAAATGACAGTAGGAGCATCGTTTTCGCTCACATCCGAATACAAAACCAACATCAATAACGCACGGCCTTTTGATTTGACATTGGCACGCCACTCAAAATAATTGCCCGGCTCCGTTCCTGGAAAACTCACATCCACGTGTGACCCTGTGTCAGTTGGTTGCGTGTCAGACGGGAACCTGACAGGAAAAGTACCAACGCTTCGACAAGGAATCCATTTACCAGCCCCAATTAGTTGATCAAATGCAGCGTACAACCGATGGGTATTTACCGACTCAATAAAGGGCTTTTGTGTGTACATCCCCAGCCGCACTACAGGCTCTGTCCAGCTTTTAGGGTTAGACCGTTCAAATGGAATATCATTCCATAAAATATCCACAACTTCATTTGCAATCTCCCCGGAAAAAGCGTTATCAATACGAATGAACCCTTCTTTAACGAATTGCTCAACTTCCTGCTTATTTAAATGATATGACATACTATTAAATAGTAAGCTCACAGCACAAACAAATTGTACAGTGAAACAATGATTTAATTAAATTTCGAATGGGAAAATATTCACCACAGTGAGTGTGGTGGACTGCTTATGAAAAGCAAGGAAGGATATTATAACATTACAGTCATTCTCATTGCACAAGTGTAATGAAATTTCATGAAAATTGGAAACACTCAAGATGGCAGCCAATAATCAGGGTTTGACGTAAGGGAGACGAAGTGCTTCGTATCAACGGCAGTGCAAAAATGCTGTCACTGCTCCGAGCCACATTAGGGGCAAATCGCTCCGCAGCCGTTTTTCTGGGTGACTTTTTACTTTTCTGGCTCATGAATTCTCGAATCACTTTTTCCAATTGTCAGGCAGCAGACACGGTCAACTACCGCTTCAGGCAAACACCCGAACATGGCAAACGTGTGTTTTTGCACAATGGTGGCACGCCGGGGTTTTCTTCATCGTGGATGTATGTAATGGAAGACAGCACCAGCGTCATTGTGCTTGCCAACCGGCAGGATTACGCGCCCGTCGACGCTTTGGCCTGGAACATCTTGTCGTTATACACTCCCTCTTTAATGTATAGGAGCCGAAGTTTGCGTGGTAAACACAAGATGAAATACGCAAGACTGGTTACAGTCTTTGTAAGAGCCATACAGCAGAAAAAACCATTACCGAAAGGTTTGTCAAAGCCCTTGCGTTTGTTCCTGGACAGCGAAAATGGACGGGGTTTGTGGAACTGGAATTTTGAAAGAGGGTATCCCACAGCCATCACCTGTGTTGACAAGGAAGCCTTGGAGCAAGCAAACGCCTATCGGTTTCTTTTATCAGCAAAGGCAGAGGTTAGTTACCGGCTAACGGCGATCGTTGATCAAAAGGGAGAAGTAACACAATTGCTCTGGTGGTAAGTAGCTAACAGCAAGCATTCATCAACAAAGAATTCAGGATAAAAATGAAAAAAGAAGACATCATCCAACTGGAGTCTCAGCTCATCGACGGAATCAAATCCAGCGACATCCGCTTGCTGGATGCCCTTTTGCATGAAGACTTGTTATTTATAGCGCCGAACGGACAGACCATTACCAAACAAATGGATTTGCAATCGCACCGGGAAGGAGCCATGCAAGTGGAAGCGCTGGTTCCGACCATCGAAGACGTACAGATAATCGGCGATACCGCCGTGGTAGTGGTGGTATTCGATACCAAAGGAACGATGCTGGGAAACCCCATTGCCGGTAAGTTTAAGTACATCCGCATTTGGAAACAATTTCCGGATGGAATAAAGGTAATCGGTGGAAGTTGTTTGCAGTTGAATTAATTTGATGGCGAAATTCACGCCGATCATCAGCCCACCCACTGTAGTGGTTTGAGTGAAAGATTACCCAGGAGAAGTGGGTAAAAGAGCCTTCCAGCCGCCATTTTATCACTTCCAACTCCCGTAAGCACGCTTTGAATAGGCCATAAGTCCGACCGATAACAGTTAGGTTCCAGTAACACCTTATTAACCGTTAAGCCAATGAACAACAAAATCAATTTTATCAACCCGGAGGATCTGATGCAAAGTCCGGCCTTTTCCCAGATTGCCGTTACCCAAGGTAGCGGACGAACCATCTACATCGGCGGGCAAAACGCCGTCACGAAAGACCTGGAAGTCGTTGGCAAAGGGAACATTGCGGCCCAGACCGAATACGTATTAAAGAACATTGAAACGGCCTTGCATTCCTGTAATGCCACTGTTGATGACTTATTCAAATTGACCATCTACATTGTCCAGGGTCAGGACGTCCGGAAAGGATTTGAAGGTGCCCAGGGCTTTTTAAAGAGGCTCCGCCATCCGCCCGTGATTACCGGGGTGATTGTAGCCGGTCTGACCAATCCCGATTATCTGGTGGAGATTGAAGCCGTTGCCTTCAAAAGCGAGTAGTCAGCGCGCGGATGGAAGGAGCGCGTGAAGAAAGCAAATCCGGCGATCTCCGTCACTTTTACTTCCGAAATCAGGGGATATTATGACAACTGAGGAAAGAAAACGATTATCAAAACAACCCATCGTATGGAAAGGCGACCTTTCGGACGACTGTACCGCTGAATGGGCCGGCCTGATGCTCAGAGCCGAATGGATGGACGAAGACTACTGGTGGTGGGCGGTGTATGATATGCAAAAGGGGGAAATCACAATTGATAGTTCTAACGAACACCCAGAGAGATATGTGGGTGGGGAAGTTGCCAGACAACAAGCGGAAAGCGTTGCGGTCGGCTACATAGCTGTTATAGCCAGTGAAATAACCGCAAAATACCTGATTGCCGACACTTTTAGAATCACCGGTCGTGGACTGGTACTGGTTGGTTATATTATGGAGGGCCTAGTGTCTTTTAGCGACACCATTGAATTTACTGCGAATGATACTTTGCGGCAAAGACGCATTCTAGGTATAGCAGGGATGCGTAAAACACCACCCGACGAAGTAAACACCGCAATGTTAATTCAATGTATCAATGAAGTTGAAATAGAGGAATTAAGAAACTGGCAACCGGACAAAACGGAAGCTATCATATACAAAACCAGCAACGCCTGATTTTGTATAATGCAAGCATCATTCATTCTATTGTATATGCTCAGTGCATTGCGTTTGGCTGCTCAGTCCACCCGCTTTTGTCTTCGTCAGCTAACCGACGAGTACTACAGCCATTCAAAACTAAAACGGTATTTTGTCAATTTGAATTTTCCTTTGTTGAAACAACCCGCACTTATCCTGGCACTTTTCATTGTTACTTCCACCGTATGGGGTCAAGTTACCGTTACCGGAAGTGTCCTTTATCAATCTGACAATTCTCACTTGCCAGGGGTCAGTGTGGTCGAAAAAGGAACGCAAAACGGAACTGCTACTCAAAGGGACGGGACCTTTTCTTTGGAAGTAAGCGGTCCTCACGCCATACTGGAGATCTCCTTCATCGGGATGATTACCCAGGAGTACGCTTTGAAAGGCCAACGGCAGGTGTTGATCAAACTAAAACCCGATTGTCACAAAGACTTCTTTGATTCGCAGAAAATAAAACTTTATGCAAACAGTGGCCTCATCCACAATCCCTGGGGCGGACAAATCGAAATAGCTTCTCCATACCTGAGGGGAGGCGCGATAAAAGGATTATTCAGCTATCAAACGGGTGAGAACGCGAACCGATTGATCAATGGCCAAATTGAGTTGAGTCATTTCGTTTCCAACTGTGACTATGATATGGATTTCCGATGGCATTACCGTCAGGTGGCCTTTCGCAATGATTTGAAAACGCAAGCCTATTCACTGGAAGCCGATTTGAACTTAGGCAACATAAAGCTGATCACCGGATACAGCCATCTTGCCTTCCAACGAATCGAAACACTTGAAAATGAAAGTTCGTCAGGTGTACTCATTGGCATCGGAACTTACCTGGGCGGCCGACCTCTTTATCCGACCGTACTGGGAAAAGTGGCCTTTTATCAGGGCCGAGTGGAATACCAGGCATCCATTCTGGGAGGATACAAGCGTTTTCTTTGCTTTGTGCGGTTTTACAAATTAAACTCATTTCACGAAGTAAGCGCGGGCATTGGAACCCAATTCACTTACTGGTTAAAAAAGCAAAGAAGACCTGACAGGTTTTGAAACCCGTAGTGGAACGACTGTCAGGTATTGTATTCAAACTAACTTTTGTATAACTCATTACCGAATCTTTAAACCACAGGACCAACTACAAGAATCTCATGACTATTTGTAAGCTTCCCAAGCGCTCATGAACCATAACTACAAAAACACGCAACGACTTACTATTCTGACTCCAGTCTTATTGGCAGTGGTCGTGTTTTTGATGAGGGGAGGACACGGCTTTTACGGACCCGCTATAGCCCTGTTTCCCACCTGGCTCATTGGGTTACCTATACTTCACCAGATTGGATTTCCTTTCTTAATCTTTGCTTTTTTACAATACCCGGTTTACGGAATCTTAATAGACAGCGCAGTCAATAAGCAAAAGACCATTTTGTACATAGTGGCATTCCATCTGGCGCTTGCCCTCACGGCTTTTCTGCTGACCAGAGAGGTGTAAATAATTTCCGTTCAAAGTCAGTCTGTTGAGCGCAAAGCGGCCTCCCTTAATAATCTCCTAACTACTCAACCCTACTCAAACTCCAGCACCAGTGTCATCATCGTTAGCGTATTCAGGTCGCTGAGCTTTCCATTGGTCGGCACGTTGCAGGCTTGGGTGTAGCCGGAGAGGATTTCGGTAAAGTGCTTGGTAGCAAGTTGGGAAGTGGTATAATTGTCATTGTCAAAATATCCAACAGTCAACCATGAAAGAGATACTTAAGGACCGAAGCTTTCAGCTTTCTATTCTACTAACACTGATTTTCCTCGGGACTGGCATTGCGTTTCTGTTTCTGGGCCTGGTGGATTACAGCTGGGTTCTTTTTATTCTCTTACCTATTGTTCTCGGAATATCTATCGGGGCTATGCCTAACAAAAAATACATCATCTGGGGAGCATTGATTACCACGGCCATTGTACTCATATGCCTTGTCATTCCAGGTTTATCGGGGCTACTCTGCATTGTGATGACGATTCCTATTGTCGTTCCACTGATTTTTCTTGGGTATGTAATTGTTCACTTGATTAAACGCTACAAACAGGTTAAAGGCACGAGCAGATTATCCGTTTTACTTCTTCCGTTGATTCCATTTGCAATTGCTGCACCCACAGAACACTTTCTGAAAAAAGAAAAAGAAGCCATTATTGAAGTCAAGACCGAGCAGGTATTTCCTTTTACACCGGAACAGGTATATGATGCCATCAAGTCCGTTGACACCTTAAATGCGGAAAAGCCGTTTTTGATGTATTTTGACCTTCCCATACCGACCAAATGTGTACTGGAAAAAGAAGAAGTGGGTGGGTTGAGGGTTTGCTATTTCGATGCCGGAAAGCTCAGTAATGCTGACTTTGGTGCGGGAACGATCACTGAAAAGATTACCGAGTTAGAGCGGGGAAAGGTGTTAAAAATGGATGTAGTTGACTATAAATTGGTGGGCAGAAAATGGCTTGGTTTTAAAGAAGCTATTTATTATTTCGATAAAGCGGGAGAGAATAATTGCAAGCTGACCAGAATAACAACTTACACCTCCGTTTTAACGCCCAGATTTTATTGGGAGCCTTTAGAAAAACTGGGGATCAGACAGGAACATGACTACGTATTCAGTAACTTGACCAATGACCTGAAAAAGCGACACGGCCAATAATCTGCGATAGCCGTAACAGGCTCCTTTTTAAGCAGTGCTACTTAGCACTAGCCCAATTCACTTACTAGTTAAAAAAGCCAAGGAAATAAGCGAAAGATGCGATTTGAAACCAGATACGGCTGTTTTGGCTATATTTCTATATTTGTTAAAATTCCCTGACCTACCGCCTACAGTCAAACTCCTTACTCAGAAAATGAAACATTTATTTCTTATCATTCTTGCCATTCTGCCTTTTGTCTCACACGGGCAATCCAACCTGAGCGATACCACCCATTTGCTCCTTCCGGAAGGAACCCTCATCAAAGCAATCATTCTAAATGACATCAGCGGCAAGGAAGTGAACGTGGGCCAAAATATTGACTTTGAATTGAGCGAAGACGTAATCATTCAGGACAAAGTGGCTATCCACAAAGGAGCAAAAATTATTGGAACGGTGACGGAAGCGGAAAGCTCCAAAGCGTTGGGTAAAAAGGGAAAACTGGCCTTTTCTATTGATTATCTATACGTGCCTAATGGAAAAATTGTCAGATTAAGAAGCCAGGTAGAGAAAAATCTAAAAGGTAGTGGAGCAGCCGTCGGGGCAGGTGCGGTGCTTGTATCACCGGTTGCTCTTTTGTTTCACGGTAAAAATGCCAAATACAACAAAGGCGATTTGTTTACTGCCTACGTGGACAAAGACACTCAACTTTAACAACAGGCAATGATTAACTGATCAGATTTCAACGGCTAACCAGTCAATCATAACCTTCACGCCTACCCTCACTCCAACTCCAGCACCAGCGTAGTCATCGCCGGAATGGTGAGCGTACTCAGGTCACTGAGCTTTTCATCGGTCAGGACGTTGCGGGCTTGGGTGTAGCCGGAGAGGTTTTCGGCAAAGCGCTTCGTGGCCAGTTGAGAAGCTTTGCTGTTGCCATTCATTACCACCATCACCGACTCCTTTTCGTTGTGCCGGAAGTACACATAGACGTTTTCTTCGGGAATGTAGTGGGTAAGCTTGCCCTGGTGAATCACCGGCTTGTTTTTCCGCCAGTTGAGTAGCTTCTTGAAGTAGTTGAAGGCATCGTTCTGCGCTTCCGTCCGACCGGCGGCGGTAAAGGCATTTTTCGGGTCACCCGCCCAGCCGCCGGGGAAATCCTTGCGCACGTCTGGGTGCGAAGCGGCGTCGCCCTCCATCAGAATTTCGGCACCGTAGTACAGTTGGGGAATGCCGCGCGTGGTGAGCAGGAAGGCCAGGCCCATCTTGAGCTTGTTCACGTCGCCCTTCACCGAAGTCAGGAAGCGCGTCATGTCGTGGTTGTCCAGAAAGGTCAGGTTGTAGTTAGCGTTGGGGTACACAAAATCCTGGCTCAGGGTGTTGTAGAGGTGATACAGGCCTTTGTCCCAGCCGCCCTCCTCGTTGAGTGCCTTCGGAATGGCAAAGCAGAAGGGAAAGTCGGTCACCGAAGGCAGTTCCGAAGCGTAGCCGTCGCGGTTGGGCGTGCCTTTCTGCCAGTAGGCCGTGGCCGTCACCGCCTCCAACCAGGATTCGCCCACAATGTTAAAATTCGGGTATTCGTCGCGGAGCGCTTTGGACCATCGCGCCATAAACGCCTTGTCGGGATACGGGTAAGTATCCATTCGAATGCCGTCCAGCCCGGCGTACTCAATCCACCAGAGGCTGTTCTGGATCAGGTAGGTGGCAAATCGCGGGTTGGTCTGGTCTACGTCGGGCATGGATTTGTCGAACCAGCCGTCGCTCATCAGCCGGGCATCGTACTTCGACTGGTACGGATCGGAAATGACGCCCGCGCGGTAGTTGGAACGGGTGAATTCGGGAAACTGGTGAATCCAGCTGTTTTCGGGCAGGTCTTTCATCAGCCAGTGTTCGCTCCCGATGTGGTTCATCACCATGTCCTGCACCACCTTCATCCCGCGCCGGTGGCATTCTTCCGTGAAAGCCACGTATTCGGCATTCGTGCCAAAACGGCGGTCTACCTGATATAGATCGGTAATGGCGTAGCCGTGGTAGCTGGCCTGCGGCTGGTTGTTTTCCAGCACCGGATTGAGCCAGAGCGTCGTTACGCCCATTTCCTGCAAGTAGTCAAGGTGATCACGAATCCCCTGAATATCGCCTCCGTGCCGTCCGTAGGGTTGGTTGCGGTGCACGCCTTCGAACATCCCCGTCACCGAATCGTTCTTCACGTTGCCGTTGGCAAAGCGGTCGGGCATAATCAGGTAGAGTACGTCGGAGGGATCGAAGCCCCGGATGCGGTTGGAGGCAGTAGATTTAGACCGCAGTTCGTAAGCGTAGGTGAATGAATTTTTGCCCGCCTTAAACGTAAGCGGCACTTTGCCGGCCTGGGCAGCCGCCTCTATTTGCAGGGTCACGAACAGGTAGTGCGGGTTTTCCGTGCGCTCCGTCTTCTTCACTGACACGCCACCGTAAACCGTGCTCACCTGATAGTCGCCCAGGTTGGCGACCGGGTTGTGAAAAAGAATCTGCACTTCCGGGTTTTTCATACCCACCCACCAGAAAGCGGGCTCTACGTGCCGGAAAGCCGCCGCTTTTTTCTGGGCCTCAACCAGGTGACAGAAAGTGAGAAGGAAGAAGATGAAAAGGATTCGTTGGGAGAGCATAGGGGTTAATGTGCTAATTGTTTAATGTGCTAATGTGCTAATCGGCTAGTTTTGAATTAAATCGGTAATTGGTATCCTTAGCGCAGGCTTTAAAGCCTGCGCTAAGGATACCAATTACCGCTTCACCCATTTCCTCACGACCCGCTGACTGCCGTAGCGGATTTCGGTTAGGTAGAGGCCGGTGTTCCAGGTTTCGGCGTTCCAGTCGTAGCTCAGCGTAGTCGTTTTCTTTTGCAGATCCGTCTGTTGAATGGCCCGGCCGGTTCGGTCGTACGTGGCGATCCGCACGGGGCCGCGGTAGCCGTTTTCCATACTCATTTTGACTGTGTGTTCGGCCGGATTGGGATACAGCACGATCTGGCTTTCCAGCATTTCTTCTGTCGCCGTTACCGTTGGATTGGAGAAACTGGTGTTCCAGGGCACGATGCCAGCAGCGGGTGCGGGCAAAGGTTGCGTAGTGAAAATGTGGAATTCGCCGGGTTGAAAGAGCAGGCTGGCACCCGGATCGGTCACGTTGAGTTCATTGCCGGTAAAGTAGTCATACCACTTGCCGCCGATGGGAAAACCCGGGTTGACATTGGCCGGAGCCACGTCAAAGTTGCCCAGGATCACGATGCGCATGGAAGCATCCAGGATCTGGAGTTTTCGGGTGAGTCCGACGTTGGTAAAGCTGAAGTCAGCGCTGCGGAAGGCGGGTACCGTGGTCTTCAGCTTGTTCAGCTCCGCGTAGGTCTGGTACAACTTCTTCCGGTTGGGGTCCGTCAGGTACTCCCAGCGGATGGGCTTGTTACCTACCCGCCCGTTTTCGTCGATGGATACGTCGTAGCCCAGTTCGCCAAACTGCCAGATCATTTTCGGGCCGGGAACGGTAAGGAAGAAGGCCGCTGCCAGTTTCATCCGTTCCAGGGCCGTGGCCAGGGTTTTGGTGTTGTAAGCACCAGCACTCCGTCCGTTTTGCAGCACGTCGTACATCAATCGCTCTTCATCGTGGCTCTCCATATAGCCAATGGCGTGCGGAGCAGAGAAGTTTCTGGCCAGGTAAGACACGCCGGTAAAGTTGGAGGTATTGCCTTTCACGGCATTCCGGTAATCGTGATTAGAATTCGCCCAGAGCATCATTCCGTAGTCAGAAAAGATTTTCTCTTCCGCATTTTCAGCAAAGTGCTCCAGAATGACGTAAGCCGACTCATCGACCGTGCGGAGGTGATCGTACATGCGTTTCAGGATGGCAATCCGGGAGTCGTCGCGGGCGGCAAAGGCGGCGTCACCGGAGGACTGGCGCTGGGTAAAGCCTTTCGACAGATCGTAGCGGTAGCCGTCAAAACGGTATTCGCGCAGCCAGTAAGCATTGATCGTGTCGACCAGGGCCTGGGTGTAGGTGCTTTCGTGGTTGAAGTCGTTGAATACGCTGTAGGGGTGCGTGGCCGAACGGTTGAAGAACGGATTGTCGGGCGTAGGTCCGCCGCCGTCGCGGTACATTTTCACGTATGGAAATTCGTCATCGGCGTGGTTGAGCACCATATCCAGGATCACGGCCATGCCCATCTGGTGGGCCTTGTCAATGAAAGCTTTCAGGTCGTTCTTGGTGCCGTAGTACTTGTCGGGAGCGAAATAATAGATGGGATTGTAGCCCCAGCTTTCGTTGCCCGAAAATTCCATAATCGGCATCAGTTCAATGGCATTCACACCCAGCCGTTTCAGATAGCCCAACGTATCGGCCAGGGTTTTGTAGTCGTGCGTGCCCAGGAAGTCGCGCACCAACAGTTCGTAGATCACCAGGTCTTCTTTGGCCGGGCGTTGAAAGTTGGTAGTCTGCCAGTTATAGGCCGTCTGCCCTGGTTGTAATACCGAAACGATGCCGGTGGTTTTGCCGCTGGGATACGGCTTCAGGTTGGGATAGGTAGTGGCAGCAATGAAGCGGTCGTTGTTGGGGTCCAGGATTTTGTCGCAGAAAGGATCGCCGGTGCGGATGGTGCCGTCTACCAGGTATTGAAATGCGTACTCCTGCCCGGCCGTCAGCCCGCCGATTTCCAGCCAGAACCGATCGTCGGCACTCTTTTTCATCTGGTAGGCGGTAGCCGGTTTCCAGTCATTGAAGTCGCCCAGCACGTAGACGTAGCTTTTGCCCGGTGCCAGTAAGGATAGCGTCACGCTGGTCGGACTGGTGTAGTTGATGCCGTTTTTGATGCCCGCCGGCGGAGCCTGCACGGTGACCGGCGTACGTACCACGTATAGGAAACGGGCTTCTTTGGTCGTAGCGCCGCTGGTAGCGACCACCCGGATCTGATTTTCGCCGGAAGCGCCTACGTTCAGCGTATAGTTCAGTTCCGTGGCATTGACGACCTGCGCCAAGGGAGTGGCTTCGTTGCCCCGGTATAGCGCCAGGTTGCTGCTCTGCGAAGCGGTGGCTTTGATGGCTACGCTGGCGTTGGGTTCTACCACCAGCACGGAGTCGGCGGGTGACTGAAAGCTCACCTGCAAACCAGCCGGATACAGGTTGACGAAGATATCGCCGTTCTGCGCGTTCTTCCCCTCCTTCGATCCGTCGGCATTGCGGAACACCATGCCAATGCGGTAAATAGTTTGCCCGGTGGCCGGTTTGTAGTATTCCCGGGGCTTCAGCTTGAACTGCCATTTGTCATTGCCTAGGCTGGTCATTTTGCCAATGCCATTGTCTTCTCCCCAATTGCCCTGCACCAGTTCCCAGCCGGTGCCGGTAGTAGAAGTGAGGATGGCCCCCGAATGCATGTAGACCGTGGTTGCGCCCTTCAAGCCCGAAGTGCCCTGCGTGGCATCGTACACGATGGTAATTTCATCGTTTTCGGTCGGGAATGCCGGGGTGACCGTCACCTGAGCCTGCGCAAAGGTGGAGATAAAAAGCAGGCAACAAACCGTTTTCAGAAGTGTAGATATTTTCATAAATGTTGGATTGATTAAAGTTATATAGCTCCGGCTGCGGATGAACTCCGTTCACTCAACCGACGCTTTTGCTTCATTACAACTCCCCTTCTTCTTTCAAGGAGGGGTTGGGCGGCGGCCGTTCGGGGTAATTAATTGTTTTTCAGTAAGTTACAACTATTTCCACCCCTATCCCCTCCTAAAACAGGAGGGGAATGCTTGACTTGTCCACTTGTATTCTAATCATAGCCTTGGTAAAAAGACCGGGAGTGATTGACCACTCACCTCCCAGCCCTCGAATTACTCCAGCACCACACTCTCAATAGCGACACTGTGCTTCTGACCGTAGGCACTTTCCGGAATATCGGGGCCGATGGAAAATTGCAGGCTTTCGACCTCCGACAGCACCAGGCCATCTGACGACTTATTTTCAAAGTAGTAGGGCAGAAAGGATGGATAAGGCCGGGGCAACGTCACCAACTTTATCTTTCTCAAATCGCTCAGCTTCAGCGTATGCGCTTGGGTTTCCGGGCTCAGGGTAAGGATTCCGCCGTAAGCCGAACCGTCTTTTATCACCAGCGCCACCTGCAGCGGACAGGGCTGCCCATTGAGTGAACGCCCGCGGAAAACCAGCTGCTTTTTGGAAGCCAGATCCGCCTGTCTTCCCTGCATCTTCTGTCCGAAATAATACCGGAAGGAGTAGTCGTAAATCTTTTCCGCGTTCTGGTTTTCCGAATCCGGCGTCCATAACTTTTCCACGTTCACCAGCCATTCCCCCTTGCCGGGTTCGGCGGCGGGCAACAAGGCGGCTCCCTTAGTCCATGGCCAGTCCAGTTGAGCGGCATCCGTAAGGGCATTGAACAGATAAACCGGGCTTCCGTCCGGCACTACCCGCGTCTGGTAAGTTTCGGCATTGTAGTAATCCCAATCCGAAGGTTGGCCCGCTACGTTACCGGGAAAGGTACGGTACTGACCTTTTTCCCGAACGGAAATGGTATAGGTGAGTATTCCTTCGCGGATCAGGTCGGCGGGTATGGCAGCCCCGTACTGGTAGCCGTGGAGGCACTGCATTGGAAAGGTTTCCGTGCGGTAATCCCGTCCGGTTACGCGCAGTTCTACGGCTTCGGGTGCTTCTCCGGTAGCCACCGTCGCCGAAATGGTCAGTGGCTGTCCGGCAGCAAGCTCCGCCAGGGGTTGGTGCCGGACATAGGTTGTTTTCAGCGTAGTAGCCGGGGCCGCAAACTCTTTTATGGTCAGGTTCTGCCAGCGATCCGTTCCTTTTCGTTGTGTACGCGTCCCCTTTTTTACCAGCAAATAGGTGCCCGGCGATACGGTAAACGTCGCTCCGCTGGCTGGTCCGGCCGGTATCGTGTTCCCATCGTTGAGCGGCACCACGCTGTACCCTTCGCCCAGATCGGGCAATTGGATGCGGATGGGCCATTTGCGCCAGTTGATTACGGCAACCACTTTTTTCAGGCTGGCTTTTTCAAACGGATCGCGCACCCAAACGGCATCGGGCATCACTTCCAGCCGCCAGACGCCATTTTCCAGTTTGTTCAGAAAGTAGGCACCGGTACCGGCGTAATTGACCAGCGGAGAGTTTCCCCACCCGGCCACCTGCTCCAGCTTAGCGGCACTGGTCGGAGCATGGGTCGTATGATTGGTATAAATGAACTTCTTCTCCGTCACCATTTCCGCCAGATCTTTCTCATAACTCACTTGGAAGCCGTCGAAGGAAGCATTGCGTGGGTAGCTGCCGTAATCTTTGTACATCGGCACGGTATGAAACACTTCGGAGGCAATCTTCAGGCTGAGGGCTTTTTGCGGGGCATAGGCCAGGTTCATGTAGTGCGTGCCGAATTCGGTGTTGGCGTAGGCCATATAGGTCGGATCGTAGGCGAAGTGCGTGGCGACCTGGATGCCCGCCGTTCGGAAGCTACGGGCCATTGCCGGGTAGATGTACGAACGGCCCACGTCGGCGGCGTCGAATTCGTACACAATTTTGGCTGACTTGCGGAAGCGGGGGTTGTTGGCAAAGGGAATGGTGTACGCATCGACGTTGGGCAGCAGGTTACCTCCCAGTTCGCGGCCAGCGCCCAGTCCGGTGGGGTACCACTGAAAAGTACCGCCCTGGATGTCGGCGTCGAAGTAGGCGTCGGCCAGGTGCACTTTGTGGCTGATGTTGTAAAAGATCGGTTTCCGGCAGCCCGTTTTTCGCATAGACTGCACCATCCGGTTGATGAAGGCCGTCACCTGCGCCGGGGCTTCGCCGTGGTGCGGTTCGTTGCTCACCTCAAAGGCGATGATGTCCGGATCGTCCTTGTAGGCCACGCCCGTATACGGATTGACGTGGTTCAGAAACTGGAATAAATACATTTCCTGGGCTTTAATGGCGTCGGGATTCGTCAGGCTGGCGTCTTTGCCGTACTTAGAAGAAAAGCCGGGCGTTTTTTCGTCGGGTTCCGGCCAGCCGTTGCCCCAGTAAGCGATGGGCGTCAGGATGAACTTCATGCCGCGCTCCTTCATCTTCTTCAGCGCGTAATCGAAGGTTTTCAGGTGCGCATTGTCCAGCAGGTTGCCCAGCGTATCGCTCACTTCGCTGTCGTACACGTGCACACGGTAGGTGTCGAAACCCAGGCGGGCAAAGTGGTACACGTCGTCGTCGATGGCTTTTTCCAGGTCGACGTTCAGGCGCTGGGCCGTCCGGTAAGCGTGGGCAAAGGGAACGGTATAGTTCACGCCGAAGCCCTGCACTTCCTTTCGTGTGCTTCCCCAACGCATTACACCTTTGTCATCCACATACACTTCGGGAGACGCGGTTTTTTGTTGCGCTTCGACCCGGTAAAAATGGCTCAGCAGCAAACCGGTCAGCCCAAGCACGGTCAGCCATTTATTTCGTACAATCATTTTTATTCTTCTTTCCAAAGTCCGACCGTTCCGGTTTATCTAAAAGGCGTAGGGATGCGTCATAAAATCGATGCCGGGCAGGGCATTGCCCGAAAAATCAAAAAAGGTATTGTTTTCCCAACTGGAGCCCGTTCCCCAGCGGTCTTTCAGCTCAGAACTGATCCAGGCGGGTTCCCAGTACATCACCCCACTGCCGCCGCCCTCAATTACGCTTTGGGTGAGGTCTTTCAGGTACTTCAGTTGCCCTTCCTTCGACATGGGATAGCCGGCAAATGGCTCACTTCCGGAAATGATGTTGTTGTAATTGTCCGCGCTTTGAGCCGTCCAGGGATAAGCCGTTTCCACGATCATGACCTTTTTGCCATACTTCGTGCACAGGTTGCCGATCAGCGTTTTCACCTCATTCATCGACTTCACCGTTGACCAGATGTAGTAGTGCGAAATGCCCAGCACGTCGAAATCCGCAACTCCTCCTCCCGTAGTCAGGTTACCGGCAAACCAGTCGGCATCGGTCAGTTTGGCGACGTGCAGAATGACCTGGGGCTTGACGGAAGAAGTGGCCGAAAAGTCGCGGACGGCTCTGACACCGCTTTGGATCAGTTCGCCAAAGGGTGCCCAGTTGTTGTTTTCTACTTTGCCTACCGGAAAGAGCATACCCTGGTTGGTTTCGTTGCCGATCTGGATCATTTCGGGCGTCAGATTGCGGCTTTTCAGGTGATTGAGCACCCCAAGCGTATACTGATACACCGAATCTTTGAGCACCTCCCAGTTCACAACCTTCCAGGCAGCCGGCATTTCCTGCTTGGCCGGATCGGCCCAATCGTCGGAGTAGTGCAGATCCAGGCTGACGGCCATTCCGGCGGCTTTCGCCCGCCCGATGGTTTTTACTACGTCGTTCAGGTCGCTGTACATCCGGCCGCCTTTGACGGAAGCCTGCCACTGCGGATCGTGCCAGAGCCGAACCCGTACCAGGTTGGCTCCGTGGTTTTTAAAGATGACAAAGGGATCTTTCACCGCCCCGGAATCCTTATATACGCCGCCAAAATCTTCGACTTCATTGACGTAGGAAAGGTCGGCACCCATACAAAACTGATTCAGGTTGTAAAATACCTTGTCTCTGGTTTTTTCATCGGCAGGTGCTGGTTTCGCTTCCTTTTTGCAGGAAGCGGCCAGGCAAATGCATACCACCGCAATGATCAGGCACTTATTCATAGCTTAACCGGGAATTGAAAATAGAACAGCAATGGCTTCGCCCACCGGTGGCAGTAGCACGAGCCAACTTGAACTTAGGAAACAAAAGCGGGAATAAAAGAGACTGCGGTCCAGCGCCCCGGAATTCCACTTCATCCTTTCGGATGGGATGGGCTTCCAGGGCGACAACCTTCTTCTACAGCTTTTTCAGTGAATAGCGATAGTTACCCGGAATACTGAGATCCATAACAATTTCGTACTGTCCGGCTTCGGTGATGGGAATGTCTTTGCCGTTATAATTAAGCAGTCCATTGGCCGGATCGAAATCTCCCAGGTTGATGTCCCAGGCGTCGTTGGCGCGGAATTTCATGGCACCGGGCGACAAAGTCAGCGTCGCTTTCCATACCTGGGCCGCGGCGTCGTAAGTCATATCCTGGTCGTTGTCCCAACTGCCGGTAGCATCGCCAATCACGCCCCAGGCGGTCTTGGTAGCCGACCAGGTCATAGCATTGAGGTCGGCCTTCAATCGGTAGTAACCGGCATCGGCCACCAGCAAATCGCCCCCGGTAGCACTCAGCTTACCCGTACCACCATCACCGTAATTGGTGTGATCCCAGTCGGGGTTGCTGGTGATTTTAAAGTAGGTGTTGGCATTGGGAAAGTACACGTAGCCTTCGTAGTTCTTGTCATCCTTCACCGAAGAGATTTTGGCGGCCGTTGCGGGCGTCCAGTTCTGGTAGCTGCCGGGAACGTACAGAGAAGGGTAGTCGATGATGTCGACGTAAGGCGTGGCCGTGATGGTTGTCACCGGCGAATAAGTGGGCTCAATGGAAGCCACCAGTTCTGACTTCACCCGTGCTTCGACCTGCCCGGCGCTTCCCGGAGCCAGTTCCAACTGGCCCAGCAGGGAATTAAATTCCGCTACGGTGTATTTCTTCTGCAGACTTCCTCCCAGGTCCACGTTACGCGTAGCGGCGAAGTTGTTTCCTTTTTTATCCAGTTGCAGGATGTACTTCACCGCTGCCTTGAAACCGAAGTCGGCCGGAGTCCAGGAGAAAGCGATGGCTTCCTGGTCGGCATTGGCTTTGTCGAGCACCAGGGTAGAGTTGGAGACGGAAAGTACCGGGGCGGCACCGGGGCGGATAACTACCCGTTCTTCGTCTTTCTGGCAGGCCACCAGGACCAGCGTGCCAAGAACGAATGCATATATTTTGATGAGATGGCTTTTCATAGGATGAAATGGTTAATGAGATGGTGTTTGGAAAAACTTTCCATTGGCTGCATACCGCTCGATCAGGCTTAGTACCCACCGTTCTGCTTCAGGTTGGGATTGGCCGTAATGTCCGGAGAAGGCACCGGATAGAGCGTGCGGAAGGTTTCTACGCCCCGGCCATCCTTCACGCCCCCTTTCCAGGGCCACAGGTAGGCATCGCTGGTAAAGCGGTTGAAACGGATCAGGTCGGTGCGACGGTGCATTTCCCACTTCAGTTCCCGGGCTCTCTCATCCAGAATAAAATCCAGGGTGAGTTGCGCCTCTGTAATGTTGCCCGCCGTGGTTTTGTAAGCCCGTTCCCGTAACTGGTTGATGTATTGTACGGCCGTACCGGCATTGCCACCCGTTCCGCCGCGCAACACTGCTTCGGCGTACATCAGGTACACATCGGCCAGCCGGAACATCGGAAAGTCGGTGTCGGGAAAGGTACCGGAAGGATCGGAACCGCGCTGCCCGGTCGAACTTACGTTCTTGTACTTGACAATGGGATATCCGTCGGTAAACGTGAAGATGTCGTTGATTTCCAGATTCTGCCCGCTAGACCAGAAGTTGGCCCGGCGATCCGTGTTGCCGCTGGGGTCACTAAACAGGTTGACAATGCTTTTAGTCGTACGCAAGCCAGCCCATTTGGCGCTCACTCCAAAATCGTCGGAATTCATATTACCACCCAATGCTGCATTGACCAGATAAGTCATTCCTCCGTAGGAAGTCGTCCGCATCCCATCGAAGGTAATAGGGAAAATGATTTCGTCAGAGCGGTTATTGTCGGTGAGGAACAGGTGACTGTATTCCGGCTCCAGCGTATAGCCGGCGTCAATCACTTTTTTGGCGTAAGTGACGGCTTCGGTATACTTGGCTTGTCCGGTGTACACCTGCGCGTTGAGATACAGCTTGGTCAGCAGGGTCCAGGCCGCTGCCTGATCGGCCCGGCCGTATTCATTGGTGCGGGGAGCCATCAGTTCGGTTTCTACTTCCAGCAGTTCGCTTTCGATGTACTGGAACAGATCGGCCCGGGCAATTTGAGGGGGAAAAAAGACGCCCACCCGGTCATTTTCCGTTACGAAGGGCACGTTGCCAAACATGTCCAGGGCGTGCCAATAGCTCAGTGCCCGCAGGAAACGGGCTTCGGCCCGGTATTTACGCGCGTTTTCCAGGTTGGCACCCGTAATGCCCCGGCTGGACAGCTTTTCTTCCGTCGTTTCCCGGATAAATTCGTTGGTCAGCGAAATCTGGTAGTACACCCGGCTGAACATGGCCGCAATAAATTCGTTGCTGGCGGTCCAGTCCATATCGTGAAAGTCGGGCAGGGAGCCGTCGTTCCAGCCAATGACGGCTTCGTCGGTGGGTAGCTCCTGCAGGTTGAAGTACAGGCGCAGGTAGTTGGAAAAGCCCTCGTCCAGGCCGCTAATATCGGCATTGCCCGCTGGTCCCTGCTGCCCGCTCACGGCATACCCGGCGTAGACCTTCGCCAGCACATTTTTGTAGTTGGCAAAATCCTGGTACACGGCTACGGAAGTCAGGTCATAAAATGGCTCCCGGTCCAGGTCTTTGGTGCAGGCGGCGGCAGAGCAGATCAGTACGCCGGAAAGAAATATATTTTTAAGGAAAGTCGTTTTCATACCGTTTTCAGTTGTTGGTTAGAAGCCCAGGTTGACGCCGAAAGAATAAATGCGGGGACGGGGGTAGAAGTTGTTGTCGATGCCCGACGTCGGAGTAGCACCCAGACTGATGATTTCCGGATCCAGTCCGGTGTATTTGGTGATGACGAAGGCATTCTGCACGTTGAACGACAGGCGCAGGTCCATTTTTTCGTTCAGGATGCGGCCGAAGCTGTACGCCAGGTTAATGGTCTCCATGCGCAGAAAAGAGGCATTTTCTACGTAGTAGTCCGAGAAAAACTGGTTGTTTTGAAAGTTCGTGGTGAGCACATCCCGGGTCAGATTGGTCAGGTAGTTCGGATACTGAATGTTGCGGTACACCGCGTTACCGGAGTTCACGTTGTTGTAGACGTAGTTGCCGATGTTGCCCCGCATCACGAAACCCAAACTCAGCTTGTTGTACGAAAGCTGGGTGTTCAACCCAAAGAAAAAGCGCGGCTCCGGATTTTTGTAGCGGTACTTATCCAGGTCGTTCAGGGCACCGTCGCCGTTGGTATCTGCGTAGAGGCCTTCAACGGGTCGGCCATTCTGGTCGTACACCTGCTTGTAGACGTAGAAAGAATAGGGCTGATAGCCTACCGTATGAATCTGGATGTTATTGCCTACCCCGCCGGAAATCCCTCCTACCGGAATCCCGATCGCCGATTCATCCTTTACTTTGCTCAGGTTGGTAATCTGACTGGTGTTATAAGTACCGTTGACTCCAATGTTCCATTTGAATTGATCCGTTTCTACGACAACGAAATTCAAAGCTGCCTCCAGTCCCTTGTTCTCAATGTTCCCCACATTGGTCAGAATCCGGTTGGTCAGGTTAGAGCCGGCTGGCACGGGTATGACAGATAACAGGTCTTTGGTTTTCTTGTAGTAATATTCCACACTACCGGAAATGCGCCCATTCAGGAAGCCAAAATCCAACCCGGCATTGTAAGTCTGGGTTTCCTCCCACTTAATGTTGGCATCGTAGCCGTTGGGACGCAGGGTCAGGTAATACTGACTGCCAAAGGGATACTGCGCCCGCAAGTCGCTGTACACGTAGCGGGGCAGGTAAGGATAGTCGTTGTCCGTTACATCCTGCTGTCCGGTAAGTCCGTAGCCAGCCCGCAACTTCAACTCCGACAGGAAAGAAATATTCTTCATAAAATCCTCTTCATTGATTCTCCAGGCCACGGCCAGCGAAGGGAAGGTACCCCAGCGGGTGTCCGGGCTAAACCGGGAAGAACCATCCTGGCGAACGGTCGCGGTCAGGACGTAGCGGTTTTTGAAGGTATAGTTCAAGCGCGCAAATACGCCGATCAGGGTATTCTGGGTTTTCGCCGGAAAAGGAGCTGCGCCAAAAAGCGTATCACCTTCTACACTCAACGTCGCAAAAGAGGGGCTGCTCCGGATAAAGTCCTGGTAGGAATACCCAACCGTGAAATCCACCCGGCTCTGAATCGCATTGATGTCCTTGGTATAATTCAGGTAAAAGTCCAGCAGCTTGTTATTCTTGTTCTGGGCGTAAGGCACTACGCTGCCGCCCTGCACGTACACCGATGCCAGCGTAGCGGGCTGAAAAGTCAGTCCGTTGCTTTCTGACACGTCGTAGCCCAGGTTGAGATTGGCCCTGAGAGCAGGCAGGAAGTGGAATTTGTAATCAAGTTGAAGGTTGCCAATGCTCCGTTTTACTTCGCCCCGGTCGTCGCGTTGCTCCAGTATGCTGAGCGGATTACGGCTTGCCAACGGGTTCGGATTGCCATTGGCATCTAACCACTCGAAATAGCCTCCCAGCCGATTATCCGCCCGTACCGGCTGCGTGGGATCGAAAGCCACGGCAGATCCGATGGCTCCCTGGTCGGCAAACCGGCTGTTGGTAATGGAACCTTTCACGTTGAGGGTCACTTTCAGGTGGTCTCTCAGAAAGGAAGGGGTCAGGCTGATGGAGCCGGAAGTGCGCTCATAATTGGAAGTTTTCAGAATGCCGTCCTGGTTCAGGTAGCCGAATGATACCCGATACGGCAGGTTTTTAACCGAGCCTTCCAGGCTGAGGTTGTTGTCCCAGCTGATCGCATCCCGGTAGATCTGGTCCTGCCAGTTGGTGTTGGCATTGCCCATCAAGGCTCTCTGCGTAGGTGTTCCCCGTTCGTTTACTACCGCCCTAAATTCGTCGGCGTTCAAGACATCCACGGTTTTGGTGATCGCCGAAAGCGAAAACAGGGAGCTGACGTTCAAACGCATCTTCTGTCCGGCCTTTCCTTTTTTGGTGGTGATGATCACCACGCCGTTGGAAGCCCGGGAACCGTAGATGGCCGTAGCCGAAGCGTCTTTCAGCACGTTGAACGACTCAATGTCGTTGGGATTGATCATACTCAGCGGGTTGGCAGAGCCCTTCACTTCGTTATTGTCTACCGGTACCCCGTCAATCACAATCAGCGGATCGTTGCTGGCATTGAGCGAAGAGCCACCCCGAATCCGGATGCGGCTGCCGGCGCCCGGTGCCCCGCCGTTGGAAGTAATCTGTACGCCGGCTATTTTGCCCACAATCAGCTGGTCGGGAGCCGTTACCTGACCCTGGTTAAAATCTTTGCTGGAAATGGTGGCAATGGCACCGGTCACGTCCTGCCGGCGCTGGGTGCCGTAGCCCACTACGACCACTTCGTTCAGGGCCTTGATGTCGGGCAGCAGGATGATGTCCAGAGAAGTGCGGTTACCAACGGAGATTTCTTCCGTAGTAAACCCAATAAAGGAAAAAACCAGTACCCCATTTCCATCCGGAATCGTCAGGGTGTATTGTCCATTCACATCGGTAGCCGTACCGGTGGTGGTGCCTTTCAGCAGTACGCTCACCCCAGGTAGCGCCTCCCCCTGTTCGCTGGTCACCCTCCCGGTGACGGTATGGGCATAGCCAGGGGCACCCGGAGCCGGGTCTGGTTCGGGCAGGTAAGACGAATCCGTATTGGAATCTTTCTTCAGCACGATCTGTCCGCCTACTATTTCGTAAGATACTTGCAGCGGTTTCAGCAGGTTATCCAGCACGCTGGCCAGCTTTTCGGCCTGGGCGTTCACTGTTACGCGGTAATTGACCGGAATAATGCGCGGACTGTACACAAACCGGACCCGGCCGATTTTTTCCAGCTGTTGCAACACCGTTTGCAGCTCCGCATCCCTTACCTGCAGCGATATGTTTTGATTCAGCGTTTCCTGCGCTTTTCCATCATTGGCAAAGGCAAAACCCGTCAGAATCAGTAAAACCGACAATTGGCTGATTGTGATCCTCATAATTTTGAGCCACAAGTCGTGCTCTTTAAAATTCCATTTCATACATTTACATTGGTTTTTGTTGGATAGTTTTTTACAGGCAAAAACACCCCCGTGCAGCCTGAAAAGGCGGCAGTCTTGCGTGAAGGGGGACCTTCTTTAAGGCCGGAAGTGGTGGCTCACTTCCGGCTTTTCCGTGAAAAAGAGGATTGTATTAAGGGTAGTAGAGGAGTTTCATAGATTTCGATTTTAGGTTGATGAACGTTTTTTCAGTTATCAGTAAACAGTAAACAGTTATAAAAACTTATAATGAGTAAGTACTGAAGTTGGAAGTGGGGAAATAGAGGTTGGAAGGCTCATTTTCCAATCTACCTAAGTAATCCCTCACTGAAGCAGTTATAAGTGAATACCATGCATAATAATCACTGTTCACTATTGATTGATCATTGTTAACTGATAACTGTTTACTGATCACAGCCTTTTCCTCTGATAACGATTTCTTCCTCGTTTTGCTCAAAGGTGGCTCCGATGGACTTACAAATCATTTCCAGCTTGGTGTTCAGCGGTTGGTTGCCCATTGTGGCTGTCAGCGTACAGTTTTCCAACGCTGTGTTCTCCAGCCGGATCTTGACGTTATAAGAATCTTCCAAGGAAGACATTACTTCTTCTAAAGGAGCATTGGTAAAAGCCATCCGATGTTGGGCCTCCTCCTTTTCCCAGTGATCCGCTTGCTTCAGCTGATCGGTAACCAGCCGTTGAGCAGTCGCGTAAAAAATGGCCTTCTGGTTGGGAGTCAGCACCAGCGAAGACTTCTCCGCTTCTTCAATGGCCTGTTCGGAGCTGAAACCGTGCGGAGTCGGCGTTTTTTCTTCCGGAACCGAATAAACGGTTACCTTACCCGTCCGTACCGACACTTCGGCGGTACTGTCCTGCGCAAAAGCCCGCACGGTAAAACTGGTACCCAGTACCCGCACAATCAATGTTTTGCTGTACACCCGAAAGGGTTTTTGGGGATTGTGCGCTACTTCAAAAAAGGCTTCCCCTTCCAGATAGACTTCCCGGGCTTCGTTCCTGAACCGGTCGGGATACCTCATCAGGCTATTGGGTTTGAGCCACACCGTGCTGCCATCAGACAACTGGTAGGAAGTAGGATGATCGGTACGGTTTACCTTTTCAATAAAGGTCAGGGGCTTTACGGAATTATTCTGAATCGACTCCTTATTCCACAGTGCCCATCCGATGCCCAGAACCAGCATGGCCGCGATGCCCGCCTGCCATACCGGGTGCAGCCAGCGGCTTATTCCACGTCGTGGCTGACTGATCGGTTCGAAAGCGGGGGCTGGAACGTTTTCTTCAGCCCGGTTCCGGATGCCAGCCCACATTTTATTTCTCAAAGCTGCTTTCTCCTCCTCTTCCATTACCGGCTCCGCACTCTGACTGTCCATGGCGTCGTACCAGGCCTGTATCCGCCTGGATTCTTCCGCCGTGCATTCTCCCTTTAAATACTTGACCAGCAATTGTTCTAACTGCTGTTGTTCCGAACTATCCATGTGAACCCATTAGTGCAGGAAATGCCGTATTTCCTTCGTTAAAAGGTATAGTCAGTCAAAAGGTGGTAATCCCTAAAAGAAAATAAAAAAAATGTTGGCTTGGACACAACTCTGGTGGGAAGCGATGGAATTGGCAGATAAATAGCGCTGTTCAGGATGCCTGACGAAGAGATCAATACCAGTAGTCTTAAGGAGAACGAACGAAACTCAGCTGCCTTCCAGCAAAAAAATGTCAGCTAACGGTCTACCTGGGAAGGATAAAACAAAACGAAAATGCCGAAAGAGGGAAATAAATCAGTTGTCTCCGTAGCAATCATATTGCTCCCGAGTGAGGGCCTGGATAGAAAGTGGCACAAAATCAGAAAAGGTTTCGTGGAAGCGTTCCTCTGCGTACCTTCTCAGTGCCATCATAGATGGGAAGGAGACATCCGTATAATAAGTGAATGACTTAAAGTCTGTGTAACCGGCAATTTTACAGTAAAAGCTAACGAAAAAATAGTATCGGTCCATCTGGAGAAAAGATTTGACGGGAAAAATAGCAGTCCGATTATTGAACCGCCGAAATGCGAATGGAATCTACCTTCCATCCTTCAATAAACGCTTCTCCGCTGCCATCGACCGGGGTAAAATGTCCGGCGTCGGGCCAGCAATGAAATACTTCCCGGGCGCTTTTGAGTTGAAGATCATAATACTGTTTGCGAATGGATGCCTGATAGCCCGGCGTATACTTTTCCCAGTTTTGCATATTGATTGGATTAAAAATGTAAGCATTGATTCGGAATACCGCAAAAAGCAATCTGAGCTGGAGCCAAAAGGAATGATTGCAAAAATGGCCGAAATGAGCTGATACCTGGAACAACTCCGGATCGCGCATATTAATTCAGATGGGGCCAATGTTTATTTCAAAGCGCTGTCTTTTATCGCCAATTGATCGTAGCCGCTACTTAAACCGCTTGGTTTCCGGGCATTCAGGTGCCGCCCCGAAAGACCAGCGCAGGCTTGGAAAGGGCTGGCAGTGGCACTAGCCAATCTTCTTATATTCAATCCATTTTTCTTCACTGTGGATTGCCATGAGTTGAAACTTTTCGTCGGAACAGAATTGCTGAGCCGACTGATCCACAAATTCGCCCTTCTGATAGTGGTTGCAGTAGCGTTTAAAATCTTCGTGGTGATTCGGTACAATGAGGATATCAAATTCCAGCCCATCGAAATTGATTTTTGCGGTCTTAAACAGGCGCTTAAAGCGCAGTACTTCATCGAAAGTCATGGCAAATGTGGTTAAGGGGTGGATGAATGCAACAATGATTGCTTAATAAAAATTCTTCCGGCACACAATCTTAGTTGCTTGCTCCGTAGTCAGGACAGAAATAATGGGTACAGAATGAGAACAGTCAAAAAATCCTTCAGGTAGAGGCGCAGCAGGCGCAGTGATTTGGTGATGTGATACTCCACCGCCTTCTCCGACAGATCCAACTGCCGGGCAATGTCCCGGTTGGACTGTTCTTCAAAGCGGCTCATTTCAAAGATCTGCCGGGATTTGTCGGGCAACTGGGAAACGCCCAGTTCCATTTCGCGCTGAAGTTCCCAGAGGTTGAGGGTTTCTTCCGTCACCGGGCTTTCGGGGCTGGTGGTATAACGCAGGTGTTGCTGGTGGTTTCGACGGACCAGCGTGGCGTGGTAGTAATTAATGATCAGGTAATGAATGGACGCTTTCAGGTAGGCAGGCAACGAAGTACGGATTTCCAGTTGTTCGTGCTTTTTCCAGAGACTGGCAAACAGATCCTGGACCAGTTCTTCGGCTACTTCCTTTGAACGGATTTTGCGGTAGGCAATCAGGTAAACCGGCCACCAGTGGCGATCATAGATTTCTTCAAAGGCCTTGACATCTCCTTGCCGAAGGTATTCTACCAATTCCTGATCCGTCATGCCCTTCCTAACCGGTTACCGTCCTGATATAATGAAGTGTTTTTACAGAAAACGCTCTATCAAAAGTAGAGAAAGAATCAGAGTTTAACAAACAAGTTGGCAAGCGGAAAAATGGGAGCAAAAACCCTCAGAATCACTGTTCTGTCTAAGCAGGGATGCTGTAAAAAAGACAGTAAGCACTTTTTTGCCCGATCATTGACACGGACCGAAAACCCCTTTGCCAAGCATAAAACCGCAAACCGACCGGATTGTTTTACGCTTCTCTTTCCGGTATGGAAGAGCGCACATTCGTTCGCCAGGGCTGGCTTTCGAATACAAAAAGGAGAGAGAAAGCGTACAAACAGAAGAACTCTCATTTTACCCGCTGAAATGTTTTAGCGCAACTTTGTCAGGTCGACTGACGTGAGTAGTCGGCCGTTTACAGGGCCGTTTTTCGTGTCCTGCTACCAGTCGGGCATCTTTTTCCCACTCCAGGTGCCGCATATAGGGTTCGACATTCATCCCCACGGAAGTACCAGTGGCCGGCCAGATGCCTCCGGCATGACAAATAAGAATCCGCTTATGACCAAGGAACCTCCTTCGCTACGGGGTATTGAATCGGAGCCTCAACTGCCTGACTACCGCGGCGCATCATCCATACGGATAACGGCTTCCTGCATAGGTGATGGGTGCTGGCTGAGGAAAATCCGCAGGGTTTCCAGTGCGCCGTTTTGCAGGATCTGATTCAGGTAGCTGACCACCGCCTCTGTCAGACCGGGAAGGAGGCTCAGGTCTTCCCCCCAGAGAGTACCATCGCCCAGTGAGCTCAGCACCAGACTTTCCGTATCCATCGTGGCCCATTTCTGATCGTAATAGGCTACCTGTTCGTCCTGAATGAGATACGCCTGCCCATTGAATTTACCCCAATACTTCTCCCCTTCTTTCCGGACGGTTTTCATGAATCGAAAGTAAGCGGCCAAGCCCAGAGCGATGTATGGGGGTACTGTCTGAGAATCGCGGTAGTACCGCAGCAGGGTCGGTACGTTTCGCAGCCGCATCTTTGCCGTGTATTGCATTGTGATGTTGAGCCAATAGTGCGCAATGTGCGGGTTACGGAAACGGTCGATGGTACGCTGACCGAAACGCCGGGCTACCGCCGCCTCCACCGCAAATGGAATGGCCGGAGCCAGTTCGTTCAGCATCAGATGGGTAATAAAGGCCGACACGTGCTCATCCTGCATGGCTTCTCTCACCGTAGTAAAGCCGCAGAGGAAAGCCAGTCCGCAACTGAGCGTGTGGGTGCCGTTGAGCAGCCGCAATTTCAATTCCCGGTGTAGTTCAATGGAAGGTTCAATCCGGATTCCTTCGTTGGCACGATAGAACGACAGCACTGATTGCACGTGCTCATTGCCCTCAATGGCCCACAACGCGTAGGATTCCGTTACGGTGAGCAGGTCATCACGGTAGCCCAGTTTTTCTTCCGCTTCCTGCCTGGCCAGTCCTACCGGTACTCCCGGCACAATGCGGTCGACAAGCGAATTGCAGAAGAAGTTGCGGGTTTCCAGCCAATCCAGGAAACTGGCTTCCAGACCGTGCCAATGCGCCAGCTCCAGCACCATGGCTCCCAGCTTCCGTCCGTTGTCGGGCAGCAGTTCCGTAGGTACGATCACCAGGCCGCTTTCCGGACTACCTCCGAATACGCTGAACCGCTCGTAGAGAAAAGCCAGCAATTTACCCGGGAACGACACGGGCGGGCTCTGCCGGATGCTGTCCTGAACCAGTTGAATACCCGCTTCGGTGGTATTGGAAATGATCACCCGCAGTTCGGGATTTTGGGCGCAGGCCAGCACCTCCGGCCATTGACTTTTGACCGACAGCACGCGGCTGATGGAGGCGCACACTATTTCCTCATCAATGGTATTTTCCCCTTCAACGCCCCGGATGCACAACGTATACAAGTTGTCCTGCTGGTGGAAAACGTCCGAATCGCCCAGGTCGGTAGACTTCACCACCACGATGCGGCCGTTGAAGATGCCCTGGCGGTTGGCCTGATCGATAAAATAGTCGGGAAGGCCCCGCAGCAATACACCGGTGCCGAACTGCAGTACTTTTTCGGGTAAGTGAAACAAGGCATTGGGAGGCAGTTGCACCCCATTCGGGGCCAAATGACTCAGTTGAGCGCGCGAAATACGTTGCATAAGTTCAGGTCACATTCCAGAATGGGTTGATAATGCGGCGATTAGGGCAGGTTTGCCTTTTTACGGGTTTGGTCCAGCAACCAGGCCGTCAGGTTTTTGCCGGCCTGATAGTTTTCGTATTCGGCCGGAAGCTTTTTCCCGTCGGTATATTCATTGTACAACCAGGGATCGCCCACGACAAACACAGTGCCCTTCCCTACTTTGGCGTAGGCCATAATCACATCCTTTCCTTCCGTCAGTAAGGCCTGGGCGGGTGCAGTCAGGTTCATGGTACACAGCTCTTTGATGTAAATCTGGCGGGCATCCTTGAATACCGGATGATTCGCCGGAATGACCAGCTTACCCATTTCAAACTGCCTCCCTTTCACCCGGTTGCGGCTGTCCTGGTTGAGCCCGATGCCAAAGGCCGATGTCAGTTGGCTCAGGTGCTTCAGCTCTGCGTTGCCGCTGTCGTTGGCCATCACCACCAGCACGCCTCCGGCCCTTACCCAATCACTGACCTGCCTGACGTCGGCAGGAGTGATGTACTGAGGCTTTTCCGTTTCTTTCGGCGTATCCGGGTCCACGATGATGAACACGTCTACGTCCTTCAGGTTTTCTTTGGTAGGAGCCGATTGCAGGCTGGAGAGCGTGGCACCGTACTGTTCGAACATGCGGCCCCACCACGAATAGCCGTTGAGCGTCTGGTCCTCCCAGGTGTAGTGAAACCGCTTTTTCCGGCCTTCGGCATCGGTCTGCCATTCGTGGTTGAAATAGGTATCCACGGCTACTTTCTTTCCCTTGCCCCTCCCCTGATCCGCGCCGATTTCCATCTCCACACTGGCCAGAATAAAAGGGCCGACGCCCTTCGGGTCGTTCGTTTCCTGCGGTTCGCTCAGGTAGTATTCGTAGCTCCCGTCGCGGTAGGGCTTGCCACCCAGGCCGGCTACTTTACACACCTTGTTGAGGTTGACGGTGCCCGATGGATCTACTTCAATAAATTCCTTCAGGATACCCTGGTATCCTTTCCGGGCAGCCTCCCGGTAAGAAGGAGGCAGATAGCCGTTTCGTACCCCTTTGGCCAGCGCGTAGACCAGCATGCACGAAGCCGATGCCTCCAGGTAATTGCCTTTTTCCTTTCCCTTGTCCAGCACCTGGAACCAAACCCCGCTGGCCGGGTCCTGAAAACGGGCCACGGCGGGAGCCAGCCGACGCAGAATCGCCGTGAGGCTGTCCCTACCCGGGTGTTTGGCCGGAAAGTAATCCAGTGCGTCGACCAGGGCCATGGCGTACCAACCCACCGACCGCCCCCAAAAGTTGGGAGAGCGACCGGTTTTCGGGTCGGCCCATTGCTGCTGCCGGCTTTCGTCCCAGCCGTGGTAGAGCAGGCCGGTTTTCGGGTCGCGGCTGTGTTTTTCCATCAGCACAAACTGCCGGGTGATGTCGTTAAAAGCGTCGGGCTGGTTGAAAAGCCGAGCAAATTCGGCGTAGAAAGGCTCGCCCATGTACAAACCGTCGAGCCACATCTGGTACGGATAAATCTTCTTGTGCCAGAATCCGCCTTCGGAAGTACGCGGGTGGGTTTCCAGCTGCTGGCGAACGTAAAAAGCGGCTTTCCGGTATTTGTCCTCCCCCGTTTCCCGGTACATGATCAGCACTGCCCGCCCGGGCGTCACGTGGTCGATGTTGTATTCCTCCAGGTCGTAGGTACGAATGCTGCCGTCTTCCTGCACGAAGGAATCCACGTGCTTTTTTATGTAGGCAAAGTACTTCCCCTCTCCCGTCCGGTGCCAGACCTGTTCAATTGCTTTCATCAACAATCCCTGTTCGTAAATCCAGGTGGCCGGCTTGCCCGGTTTCAGTGACATAGAATCGGCCCAGAGGGTCATGGCCGTGGCGGCCATCCGTTCGGACCAGGGCTTTTGCTGGGCGTACAGACGGGAGAGCCCGCTTCCAAACAGCAACAACAGGAAGAGATATTCTGCAAATAGTCGGATCATAGAAGCGGTTTTTTCATGGTTAATTGATGAAGGACTTGGATTTGAAAACTGACCGGTATCCGGAAAAGCCGAAAAATAATCTTGTTGTTCGAAATAGCGGATCGGTAAAAGTGCGGGAAGCGTAGTCGGGTTAATTCGGCTGCCGACAGGTACCAGGAGCGGGAATGGCACCTTCGCTATGGAGTATACTTCATAAGAGGCCGTAGTTGAAGCAGTACCGGAAAGGCCGGTTGTAAGTCCGGCCTTCCTGAAACTGTTTGTTGATGAATAGAACTTTTACCAGATCAGCTTATCAGCTCAATATAACTACTACTAACCAATTGTTTTCCAGTTTAGAGAAGGGGTCAGGGATTAACAAACACCCGGTTGATTTTTTTTATGCAAACGTTATCGGTATCGTTCCCATTCCGGCCCCATCCGGTCGCAGCGATGAAAGAAGAAAATTTGACTTGAAAAACATTACATTTACGATGACGAAGAGACCTGCACGTTCATTTGCACAAAACCAATCGGATGAAATTTGAAACGGTTACCATCAAGGACATTGCGAAAGCGTTGGGAATATCTACCTCCACGGTTTCCAGGGCTTTGCGGGGGAGTTACGAAATCAATCCGGAGACCAAGCAGATGGTGCAGGAGTACGCGGAGAAGATGAATTACCGGCCCAATCCGGTGGCGCTGAGTCTGAAGGAGAACCGAAGCAAGGCAATCGGGGTCATCGTGCCGGAGATCGCCAATCATTTTTTTTCGCAGGCCATCAATGGCATTGACGCGATGGCGTATAACTGCGGTTATCACGTGGTCATCTTTCAGAGCCACGAATCGTACGAACGGGAGGTAGCCAACACGGAGCACCTGGTGTCAAGACGGGTAGATGGTTTGCTGGTATCCCTTTCCAACGAAACCGACGATGTTTCGCATTTCCGGCAACTACAGGAAAAAGGCCTTCCCATTGTCTTTTTCGACCGCATCTCAGCGGCCATCGATACCCACAAAGTAGTAGCCAATAACCGCGACGGCGCCTATCAGGCCACCCGACACCTGATCGAAGCGGGATGCCGGCGCATTGCCCACCTGACCAACGCTTCCTGGGTGTCGATCAGTAAGGAAAGGCTGGATGGCTACCGGGCGGCCTTGCAGGAAAGTGGAATCCCCTACGACGAGAATTACGTGCGTTACTGTCACCACGGGGGAATGATTCAGGACGAAATTGAGGAAGCGATTGCCCAGCTTATTCGGCTGAAGCAGCGCCCGGACGCCCTCCTGAGCGCTTCCGACCGACTTACCACCGGCTGCCTGTCGACCTTGAAAAAAGCAGGCATGCGCATTCCGGAAGACATCCTGCTGGTGGGCTTTACCAATCTCAATGTGGCCGAACTGCTGCATCCTTCCCTCACCTCAGTAAGGCAGCCCGCGTACGAAATCGGCCACGCCGCTACGGAGCTGCTGATTCAGCTCATCGAAAGCAAGAAGCCCGTTCTCCAGTTTGAGACCCGCACACTGGAGACGGAACTCTGCATCCGGGAGTCTTCCGTCAAAGCCGTTTAGTTTGTATTGGCAGGGATGGGGCGAACTAAAGCCAAGAAATAATGGCTAAGTCACCATCAGGTACGTTTCCTTGCATAGTTCAGGCAAATATCATTTGACTGAACCTGAAAGACTCAACTGAAATCGGAGCACCGTTACCGGGAAATGGCGTTTTTCCGTGCTCAAACGCCCCATATCAATGCAAGGAGAAATCTGTCCACAACTCATTCATTCACAAAAACTCACCGATCACACTTCAACCGGACTGACTATCATAGGTAGCCGCTCCAGGGAGCAACCTGTTTGTAGTACAATCAATCATGTCTCTTTTTCCAATGGGCTCCTTCGGAGCCTGATCGATTGAAGGAGTCTATAAACAGGTCGCTCCTCTGGAGCGGATTAGCAAGTCTGGCTTCCAATGAACCTAAACTTCAGAGAATACTTGGCAAAATATCAGACTGCTCTATGCTTTCTGCTTTTGCGGCTGAAGGGAAGTGAGTTCCCCAATGCGAACGGGCTTCCCGGTTTCGCAGCTTTTCCGGGCGGCAATCCCCACCAGAATGGCGAGGGCTCCGTCGCGGGTGCCGGCCGACTGCCGGAGCGGATCGGGCACGTTGGGAAGGAATATCCGGTCTTTGAGCAGTTTGTCGCCGCCACCGTGTCCGCTGGTACCGTGCGGAATCTTGAAGTATTCGCGCTTGCCAAAATTCCGGGTGAGCATCAGTTCGTCATAGTCCCGCGCTTCGGTAGGATTGCTTTCCTGAATCCAGGTTTCCAACCGGCCGCCGGTGCCGTTGAAAGCAATCCGGTAGCCTTCATAAGGCGAATAGGTAGTGAGTGAATAACTGACCTGTACCCCGTTCATATACCGGATGGTCGCGGCCATTTTGTCGTAGACATTGATATCCTCCTTCCAAACGCATCCATCGCGCAGGTAGCCGTCGTGCTTTTCGTGGTCGGTATACAGCTTCGTGTACGATTCGTTTTTAGTAATGTCCCAGTAGAAGTTGCATTGGTCCTTGTGCGGGCAAGGGCGGCAGTTTGTGTGGCGAAAAGGGTTGTTCTTGCCGTAGTGCTCCAGGGCCGCGGTGGCGTATACTTCCGAAGGATCGCTGTCAATCCACCAGTTGAGCAGGTCGAAGTGGTGCGAAGCCTTGTGTACCCAGAGCGAACCGCTTTTTTCTACCAATCGGTGCCAGCGCCGGAAGTAATCGGCCCCGTGGCTGGTATCCAGGTACCAGTGAAAATCGACGGAAGTCAGCTTGCCAATGGCGCCTTCCCGCAGGAGTTCGTACATTTTGGCCCGGTGCGGAGAATAGCGGTAATTGAAAGTAACGGTCACTTTTTTGCCCGTTCGTTTTTCGGCATCCACGATGGCCTGACACTTGGTTTCATCGGTGGTCATGGGCTTTTCGGTCAGGATGTTGGCTCCCAGTTCCATGCCCCGGATGATAAATTCGTGGTGAGTGGCGTCTACCGTGGTGACGATCAGCGTGTCGGGCTTGGCCTGCTTCATCATTTTTTCAAAATCAGTGAAGGTAGGACACGACACGCCAATGAACTTCCGGGCGTATTCGAGCCGGCCGGGATTGGTATCGCAGAGCCCGACAAACTCCACCTGGTCGGCGTAGGTGCGGGCGACGTCGGCTCCCCACATCCCCGTTCCCCGGCTGCCCGTGCCTACCATGGCCAGGCGCATTTTCTTGACTTCGGCATGAGCGGGTTGGGCCATGAGAGAAGAAAGGGGATTGAGTAGTACCCCGGCGGTGAGGGCCGTTCCGGCCGTTGAAAGAAAGCCTCTACGGCTCAGGCCTTGGTCTGAATGGATCATGATCGTTTATTGATGAATGAGAACTGGGCTGATTTTACTTCTTTCCTTTCCGGGAAGACAAAGCCATATTAGAAAAAAGTGGCTGTGCCCAGTCCGAATCAGGGCTATTTTTTTACGCAATCGTTCCCGGAACGGAGTTCCCGGAATGGAATTCCCGGGAAGTGGCTTCAACAGAGATACATCGGCTACACTGAATGAGTCAAGCGGGTGAAGTCCATTTTTGCTTGCTGAATTTTCCTTTCCATCAACTCCTCCCCTGGCTTCCCGTATACCATAGCGAACCAAGCAGAGGAGCTGTACGCTGCGTTTATCGGTTCTCCCGGACACGTATCCGATTGTTCCCATTCATTCTTCCACCTTTAAAGCTTTCGTTTTGAAACCCAACGATGCCAACGCCGCCCTTCCGACTGATCAGCGCCCTTTTCGGGTATTGCTCATTGCCGGCTCCAATCGCCGCCAGTACAATTGCCCCGGTGTAGACTCCAAGTCGCGCACCTTGCTTTTCCGCATGGCGGAAAACCTGCCGCCGGAATGGGAAATTGACCTGGAGGACCTGGGAAACGTGTACGCCCGCGCCCGCATCCAGTCCTGCAACGCCTGCGTTTCCACGTCGATGGCGCTGTGCGTGTGGCCCTGCAACTGCTACGAAAAGGACAGTAAAAAGGAGCCCGACCTCATGTGGGACCTGGATCTATATTCCCGGCTCGACATGGCCGACGCCTGGGCCATTATTGGTCCCATCAACTGGTATGCCCCTTCGAGCAACCTGAAGCTAATGTTCGATCGGCTCGTGTGCATGAACGGCGGCAATCCGCGGGAAGATACCATCGACCACAAGGACCCGGAAAAGGCGATGAAGCTGGAACACACGGAGGAATGGAAGGAAATGTCGGTCAATCACCTGGAAGGACGGACAGCGGCGTTTTTCTGCTACGGCGACGGCGGTGGCGACGAAATGGACGCCAGCGGCCGACCGAAAATCCTGCGCCACCCGCAATACTTCGATCCGGAAAAGGAGATTTTTGAAAACGACCGCGATGCCTACGCACCCTTGGTGTGGCAGTGCCGTTACGGGGGCATTGAAGTGCCCGAACCATTGTGGGTGTACCACGAATTTGGCAACGGGCAGAAGTACTCCGAAAACCAGGCGGAAGATATGGTGCAAAAACCCGACGTCATGGCGGCTTTCGACCAGTGGACCCGCAACTTTGCCGATTTTGTGCAGCGGAAAGGAAAAGTGACTCCGGGCAAGTACCGCGCTTACGGCTACCAACCCCCGGCCCATACCTGGGATGACATCAAACTGGGTTGGCGCACCGTTCGGATGATGGCCGGTAAATCGCCGGAAGGCTCCTCACCGGCGGCCCAGGAGCAGTTAGGCCTCAGCCACGATACGGGAATTCGCTACCAGCGCAGTGAAGGGGACAAACTAAGGGAGTAGTCAATGACTACTCCCGGGCTTTTTTCAGACAAAGCGAAGCAGCACCGATGATACCGGCATTGTTGCCCAGTACTGCCAATGTGATGTTCAGTTTTTCGGTATAATACGGAGGCAGGTATTCGCGCAGGGCTTTTTCCATGTTGGGCCGAACGTGTTCAAACACCTTCGACACCCCTCCGCCTACGACAATATTGTTGACATCGAGCAGGCGCACTACGGAGACCAGCCCTTCGCCCAGGATCGTACCTACCCGGTTGAAAACCTGCTGCGCCAGCGCATCGCCCTGCCGGGCGGCGTCTTCTACCGAATCGGCATCCAGATCCGGATTGTCGGTTAGCAAGGTGTCTCCTTGGTAGGTTTTCAACAGTTCGCGGGTGATCTGCACGATGCCTTCTTTCCCGATGCGGTTTTCGAGCGATTTGCCGTTGCCGGCCATAATGTGACCTACTTCCATACTATTGCCCCCGCCACCTTTGAACAGCTTTTTCCGGATAATGGCCGCTCCGCCAATACCGGTTCCCAGCGTAATGAAGATGAAACTAGAAGGCAGTTTACGTCCGGAAAAATAGTATTCACCCAGGGCCGCCGCATTGGCATCGTTTTCCATGTAGAACTTTTTTCCTTCAAAAGCTTCCGACAGAATCCGATGGAGTTTCACCCCGTTGAATTCGGGCAGGTTGGCCAGGTCGATCGTGGATTTGCGCTTACGGGTCAGTACGCCAGGAATCCCAATGCCTACTCTTTCTACTTCCGGAAATTTTTGCAGGCAGGTATCCACCAGTTGCACAAACTTCTCCACAAAATTGTTCCCTTCGCGCAGGTCGCTGGTAGGAAACTTCTGTTTGGAAACCAGCGTACCATCTGCTTTGACCAGCCCTACTTTTACGTTGGTGCCTCCTACGTCAATGCCCAGGAAATACTCATCCATAATGATCTTATTATAAGAGATTGATTGGTTGAAAATTGATTTGTCCCGCCTTTCCGCACCTGATTCTTTTGATAACAGTGCAGTTTAAACAAAAAAGCGATATCCTGAAAGGGATGTCGCTTTTCGATGGCCTTATTGGTGCTTACCAGCCATCAGAACTGGCTTTTTCTTTAGTGGCTTTCGCTTTTCCGTTTCCTACTACGGGTGGCTGGTTTTCCTGCATCAGCGACAGGTACTTTTCAGCCCATTGCTTGGCCTGCTGATCGCCCCCGGCACTGAGTTCAAGCTGAAACATGTCCATCAGATTTTTGTGATAATTGCCGGCGGCTTTGAGATACTCCCGATCGAATTCAGGTCCACTCAGCGCCGACAGTTTATTTTTCAATGCCTGATAATCCGCGGGCAGTTCTTCAGACAAACTCACACCCGACCGGGGCGCAGGTGCTGAAATGCCGGTTCTAGAATCCGAACGCTCCTGGTTCATTCCCGCCGCATTGTCATTGACCATGTTCGTGGTGGTATTGACCAGCTGATTGGGAATAGAATCGGTATTTCCTACCTCACCGGAGCCCGTTTCCGTAGGCGTACCGGTTCCCATACCCAGGCCTGCCGATGGCGGTCTGCTGTTCGTAGGATTCCTTGGGCGGGCAGGACGCGATACGGCCGTGCCGGTAGTGCCTCCGCTGGTGCCCAAACCCGAACCACCTACGTTGAAGTTCTCCATTTCTTCCAGCAATTCAGGATTGTTTTTCAGGTAGGGATACTGTTGTTTTTCGTAAGCAGACCGGTTTTGATAATCGTGCTGAGCAAGGGCCTGTCCGGTCAGGTTGTTCCGGGGCGTAGCCGGACCCGCAATGGCTTCCAGTTCCTGGCCGGCACGGGTGAAATCGCTCACTACTTTCCGGGCGTAGTCTTTCACCTGCTCCGATGTGGCATTCTGGATGGCCATGTATCCCATATCTACCTGCGCCCGGGTGGCCTGGTAAGCCCGTTGCATAAAATCGGTATCCTGCTGCACCCAGGGAGCCGCTTGGTCATTAGTGGGTGGTAATATTCCGTTACCCTGCTGCTGATTCGTTCCGGTAGTCGCGCTCCCGGCGGGTACGTTCTGGGCACTCAGGGGAAGCGAAAGCATTGTCAATAAGGCAGCGCCTAAGCCGACAACCGCCCCTTTTTTCCATATCACGTTTTCCATAGCTGTCAAAATAATGGTTCAGATAAGTGTATACTATTCTGGACAGGCTATGTTTCAGCAGAAGGGGGATAATTTTCAACCCATAGGCGCAAGCGAAAAGCAAAAAGCCGTTTCTGGCTTTCGGATGCAAAAGAAAATCACACTTCGAAAGTGAACCCGGCGGCTTTGAGCTGGTTGTATTTTTCCTTGTCGAAGCGATACAACTGAGCGGCCCGGTGTGCCACGCCCTGCTGTTTTTCATTCAGCATGACCAGCATATTCATCTTGAGGATCTTCTTGCGAAAATTGCGGGTATCCAGTTTGGTATCCAGCACGGCTTCGTAGAGACTCTGCAGTTGGGTGAGCGTAAATTTGGGCGGCAGCAGTTCAAAACCGATGGGTTCAAGCCGTACCTTGTTGCTCAGGTGGGAAAGCGCCCGATCCAGGATCTGGCGGTGGTCAAAAACCAGTTCGGGCAATTCGGCGATGTCGAACCAATCTACGGCGCTGGCATCCGGCCCCGGCTCCAGGTTTTCGCGGCGGAGGTTGATCAGGGCGCAGTAGGCCGTCGTGATAACCCGGCGCCAGGGAAAACGTTTTACGTTGCCGAAAGTATAAATTTGCTCCATGTAGATGTCGGTCAGACCGGTAAGGTCTTCCAGTACCCGCTTGGCCGACATATCCAGGTCTTCCTGCTCCAGCACAAAACCGCCAATCAGCGCCCAAAGGCCTTTGGAAGGTTCGATGGAACGCTGAATCAGCAATACTTTCAGTCTACCTTCCTCCAGTCCGAATATGACGCAGTCTACGGATACAGCTGCGATGATGTCGGCTTTCGTGTGCTCTATTCGTTTGGGCTTGGTAGGTGAAATCATGGAATGTTAAGGTGAAATTTTTAGGTAATCCGTTTTTTTCAGTTGTTCAAAACGTCCCGGTAACCCGCCAAAATATGAGTAAAAAATCTTTATTCAAAATGGTGCTGCCCAGGGCCGGTAAATCCTTTTTCCAGCCGGTTTTGACTGACATTCACCAAGTGAAGCTGTTGCTCTTTGTGCCTGATTCATTTATTTCCAGCGAAGCATTCCATCGTCATATCCGGCAATGTATGCCCAAAGAAATAATGCGTTCCTATTGGAGGCAAACAAATTTAGGTTTAATATTGTAAAAAATACAATAAGGTGTATAGATTCGGGCGGCGTACATCCAAAAAAATTTCATTCAGAAGAAAGAAAACGGGAATCAAGGCCAACCGGCCGGATAAGAAAAGCTTGTACAATCTTTAAATTTCAGTTTATTTGTTCCTTCCATCGGGGACACCATCTAAAATCAGATCACTGTAATTAGTAATAATTATTCTGATAACCAATTATATAACCATCCCATTTTACCATTCATTATTCTTCCATTTTCACCACAAACCTAGCCTTATGTCAACCCAAGTAAGCACTTCAGAAAAGGAGTATTTCCCAGGAATAAAAAAAATCACCTTTGAAGGACGCGAATCCAACAATCCGCTGGCATTTAAATTCTACGACGAAAACCGCGTAGTAGCCGGCAAGAAAATGAAGGATCACTTCAAATTCGCAGTAGCGTACTGGCACTCCTTCGTGGGTAACGGCGGCGATCCTTTCGGTCCCGGCACGCGCGTATTCCCCTGGGTTCAGACCACCGATCCGATCCGTTCGGCCAAAGCCAAAATGGACGCCGCTTTTGAATTCATTTCCAAACTGGGCGTGTCCTACTACTGTTTCCACGACTTCGATCTGGTAGACGAAGGTCGTTCGGTGCAGGAGTCGGAAAAAAACCTGCAGGCTGTCGTCGATTACGCCAAGCAGAAACAGTCGGAAACGGGCATCAAACTGCTGTGGGGCACGGCCAACCTGTTTTCCAATCCGCGCTACATGAACGGTGCTTCTACCAACCCCAACTTCGACGTACTGACGCACGCCGGTGCCCAGGTGAAAGCCGCTCTTGACGCCACCATCGCACTGGGTGGAGAGCACTACGTGTTCTGGGGAGGCCGCGAAGGGTATATGTCGCTGCTCAATACCAACATGAAACGGGAAGTAGAACACATGGGACGTTTCCTGACCATGGCCCGTGACTACGGTCGCAAAGCCGGTTTCAAAGGCTATTTCCTGATCGAACCCAAACCCGCCGAGCCATCCAAGCACCAGTACGACTACGACGCCGCCACCGTGATCGGCTTCCTGCGCCAGTTCGACCTGCTGGACGACTTCAAACTGAACCTGGAAACCAACCACGCCACCCTGGCGGGTCATACTTTCGCCCACGAACTGCAGGTGGCCGCCGACGCCGGTGCCCTTTGCAGCATCGACGCCAACCGGGGCGACTACCAGAACGGCTGGGATACCGATCAGTTCCCCGTTGACGTGTTTGAACTGACCGAAGCCATGCTCATCATCCTGGAAGCCGGTGGCCTGACGGGGGGCGTGAACTTCGACGCGAAGATCCGCCGCAACTCCACCGACCCCGAAGACCTGTTCCTGGGTCACATCGGCGGAATGGATGCTTTCGCCCGGGCACTGCTGGTGGCCAACGACATCCTGGAGAAATCGGATTACCGCAAACTACGCAAGCAACGTTACGCCTCATTCGACAGCGGTGACGGCAAGTCCTTTGAACAAGGCAAGCTTACCCTGGAAAACCTGCGCGATCTGGCAGTCAAAAACGGAGAGCCAGCTCAGATCAGCGGCAAGCAGGAGTTGTTTGAGAACATCATCAACCAGTACGTCTAAGCGGTTACACAATCTGGCTTGCGGGTTGTAAGCAGAAAAAGCCGGTGGTTTTTCAAAGAAGCCACCGGCTTCTTCGGATGTGGATACCAACCGGAACAATTTCCAACCAGTATCCGCACCGCCTTACGACCCACTCCACCATGGAATTGTAGGTTGAGCAGTATTTGATTAGTTATTCAAATCCATCATCTTGCAATTCCATAAGCTTCTGCCTACCCAACCAATCTTAACAAACTGTAACCAAATGGCTCTCCAAACGCTGGACTACATTGTCTTCCTCATTTACTTCGTCATTGTGGCCGGATACGGCTACTGGATTTACCAAAGAAAAAAATCTAAAGAGACCAGTTCCACCGATTTCTTCCTGGCCGAAGGTTCCCTTACCTGGTGGGCCATCGGTGCTTCGCTGATTGCTTCCAATATTTCCGCCGAACAGTTCATCGGTATGTCGGGCTCCGGCTTTGCTATGGGCCTGGCCATTTCTACCTACGAATGGATGGCCGCCGCGACCCTGCTCATTGTGGCGATCTTCTTCATGCCCATTTACCTGAAGAACCACATCTTCACGATGCCGCAGTTTCTGACCAAGCGCTACAATCCGACGGTAAGTATGATTATGGCGGTGTTCTGGCTGCTGCTCTACGTGGTCGTAAACCTCACTTCCATCCTGTACCTGGGTGCCCTGGCCGTTACTACCATTTCCGGCATCAATTTCTGGGTCTGTATGATTGGTCTGGCCATTTTCGCCGTCATCATTACCCTGGGTGGTATGAAGGTAATCGGGTATACCGACGTAATCCAGGTGTTTTTCCTCATCATGGGTGGTCTGGCTACTACTTACCTGGCGCTGAGCCTGGTTTCGGATCAGTATGGTACCCAGGGCGTACTCAATGGCTTTAGCCTGATGATGGAGAAGGCCCCTGGCCACTTCAGAATGATTTTCAACGAAAGCAATCCTAATTACCTGGATTTGCCGGGTCTGACCATTCTGGTGGGTGGAATGTGGATTGTAAACCTCAATTACTGGGGCTGTAACCAGTACATTACCCAGCGGGCACTGGGGGCCGACCTGCCTACCGCCCGCAATGGAATTCTGTTCGCGGCCTTCCTGAAACTGCTGATGCCCGTCATCGTGGTGTTTCCGGGTATTGCGGCTTTCGTACTTTATAAAGAAGGTATGTTCCAGGCTGAAATGATGAAGGGCGGCGACCTGAACCCCGATAACGCCTACCCGGTGCTGCTCAATCTGTTGCCGGTAGGTTTGAAGGGCTTGTCGTTTGCGGCGCTCACGGCGGCCATTGTGGCTTCGCTGGCGGGTAAAGCCAACAGTATTTCCACCATTTTCACCCTGGATATTTACAAGAAATACATCAATCCCAGTGCCGACGAACGTACCCAGGTCCGAATGGGCCGGTTCGTGGTGGTCGTGGCGATGGTAATTGCAGTCGCCATTTCCGATTCGCTGGGCATTGATAAGAAGGGCGGTTTTCAATTCATCCAGGAATACACGGGCTTCGTTTCACCGGGTATCTTTGCCGTCTTCCTGCTGGGTTTCTTCTGGAAAAGAGCCAACTCAGCGGGTGCTATGGCCGCCATCGTGGGTGGTTTCGCCTTGTCCATCATCTTCAAATTTCTGCCCGCGTGGGGTGTGGACCTGTCGTTTCTGAGCGGACTGAACTTTGCCGTGCCCAACCGCGAAACGGGGATATACGAAATTCCTTTCCTGGATCGGATGGGCTTTGTATTTCTCTTCTGTGTACTATTTATGGTACTGCTGGCCGATAAGCGGAACAATCCCAAAGGATTGGAAGTGGATAGAACCATGTTTAAAACCACCCCTTCCTTTACGATTGGTGCCATCGTGATCCTGACCGTGATTACGGCCCTGTACACCATTTTCTGGTAAAATCGCTGGCTGCGGGCGTTTCTCCCAAAGATAGACTGCCCCATCAGAACTCATATTTTGGTTTGTTTATCAAAAAGGCCTGTTCGTTGAGCAGTGCCTTTTTTTATGCTTCGTGCCGGTGCCAGCAACTCCGCTTCGGGGAGGTCAGTTTTTCGTATGAAAAGAACTAAATTTGTCCTTTTTGCCATTGCGTCACTACTTAACTTTGCAACCGGCGATGTCGTGACCCATTTCTTAAAACAGGCTTAACAAACATTTTGGCAAAGCGTGGGTTAATCTATGAATATTTGACCATCCGAAGATCACCACAAGATTTTCAGCATTTGTTCGTTGCCACATCTAGATTATTCAACCCAACATTGAAAGGCTTGCAAAACACGTATCTGATTCGTTTTTCTTTAGTACTCATTCTACTGGCTGGGGTATCCGGCTCCCTGTACGCCCAACGGCACACCATCAGTGGCCACGTAAAGGACGCGGGTACGGGCGAAGACCTGATTGGTGCTAGCATTGTAGTCAAAGCCACCGGACAGGGAACGGTCACCAATGCGTACGGATTCTATTCCCTGACCTTACCGTCCGACAGCGTGACGCTGGTTTATTCGTACCTGGGATACAACAACCTGGAGAAACGGCTGTCACTGCAACAGAATACCACGCTTAATATTTCACTTTCTCTGCAAAGCCGGGAATTATCGGAAGTGGTGGTGAAGGCCAATTCGCTGCAGGACAAGGCCAACTCCACCCAGATGAGCGTGGAACAGCTCACCACCCGCGAAGCCAAACTGATTCCGGCCGTGTTCGGCGAAGTAGATATTCTGAAGGTGCTACAACTCAAGCCGGGCATCAAGTCGGGCGGGGAAGGCACTTCGGGTCTGTACGTACGCGGTGGAGGCCCCGACCAGAACCTGATGATTCTGGACGAAGCCGTAGTGTACAACGCCAATCACCTGTTCGGCTTTTTCAGCGTGTTCAATTCCGACGCCGTCAAGGGCGTGGATCTGTACAAAGGCGACTTTCCGGCCCAGTTCGGTGGGCGGCTCTCTTCGGTCGTAGACGTAAAACTGCGCGACGGAAACGCCAAGAAGTTTTCCGGATCGGGAGGCATCGGGCTCATCTCTTCGCGGCTGACGCTGGAAGGACCGCTGGTGAAGGACAAATCTTCCTTCATGATTGCCGGGCGGCGCACCTACTTCGACATCTTCACGCGGCAGTATAACCGCCTCAATGAAAATAAAAAAGACTTCAATCCCATACCCGACTATCATTTCTACGACCTGAATGCGAAAGTAAATTATACCCTGGGCGAAAAAGACCGCCTCTACCTGAGCGGCTACTTCGGACGTGACGTGTTCGGGTTCAGAAGGCGGCGCTTCAACGTGGATTTTGATTGGGGAAATACCACGGCGACTGCCCGCTGGAACCACGTGTTTGGCCCTAAACTGTTTGCCAACACCTCATTGATTTTCTCCGATTATCAGTACAACATCCGCAATGTGCTGGACGTATTCCAATTCAATCTGAGCTCCAGCATTACCGATTACTCCGCCAAAATCGACTTCGATTTTCTGCCCGGCAACCGGCACAACATCAAGTTTGGCGGACAGTACACCTACCACACTTTCGATATTGGCCGCCTGCGGGTAACCAGCGATGACGACCGGATCAATGTCAGTAGCGGAAAATCCCTCTTCGGCACTGAAATGGGTGCCTACATCGCCGACGACGTGGAGCTCAGCAGTAGATTGCGGCTGAATGCCGGGTTAAGAATAACGGGTTTCAACAACCGCAGCCGGTGGTTTGGCGGGCTGGAGCCCCGCCTGGCCGCCCGTTATAAGCTGACTGAAAATACTTCATTAAAAGCCAGTGCTGCCCGGATGTTCCAGTACGTACACCTGGTTTCCAATTCCGGAGCCTCCCTTCCCACCGACATCTGGTATCCGTCCAACGAGACGGTCAACCCCCAGCGGTCGGATCAGGTGGCAGGCGGGGTGAGCTTTCTGTTGTTTGGTGGAAAATACCTACTCACCAACGAAGCCTACTACAAGTGGTTCACCCGGCAGATCGACTTCCGCGACGGGGCCAATCTCTTCGTGAATGACAACCTGGATGCGGAGTTCGTGTTCGGGAGGGGCTGGAGTTACGGCAACGAAATCTATTTTGAGAAAAAAGAAGGGCGCACCACCGGCTGGATCGGTTATACGCTTTCGTGGACGTACCGGCGGTTTCCGGATATCAGCCGAGGCAATCCTTTCTTTCCGCGTTACGACCGCCGCCACGACGCTTCGGTAGTGGTGATGCACGAGTTGTCACCCAGGGTTTCGTTGTCGGCCACCTGGGTTTACAGCACCGGCAACGCGTATTCGCTGGCCGAGGGCCGCTTTACGGTACAGGACGTGGATGGCCTTAACTTCCGCACCATTCCCATTTATCCGGAAGCCCGCAATACCGAACGGCTCAATGCCTACAACCGGCTGGATCTGGGTGTGGTCTGGAAGCTGAAGCCCCGATGGGGAGAGGCGGACCTGACTTTCAGTATCTACAATGCCTATGACCGGCGCAACCCATACTTCGTCTACTTTGAAGAAGTACGAAACGACAACGATACGGTAATCGAGTCCATCCAATCCAAACAGGTATCCTTATTTCCGGTGATTCCGACTATTACTTACAATTTCAAATTTTAGGGCCATGTCGATCCGCTCCTTTTTTATCTCCTCTTTGACGCTTCTGGCGGCCACCGGCTGGCTGGCTTCGTGCAGCAGCCTGGAAAAAGACATTGTGGTGCCGCAACCTCCTCACGACCGGAAGCTGGTGGTGGAGTGCTACCTGGAGAAAGGAAAGCCTTACCGAATGGCGCTGACGGAAAGCGTGAATTACCTGGCTTCGCTGGAAATACCGGCAGTGAACGATGCAACAGTAAAAATCAGCTCCGGTGGGCAAACGGAAGAACTGAGCCGGCAGATCCAGATTGATACAACCAACCGGAAAGCCTATAATTATATTCTGGAAAAGGAAGTCAATGGCGAACCTGGCACCGAATACACCCTGGAAGCCACCGACAGCAAAGGTCGTCGGGTGACCGGCACTACCCGCTTTCTGCCCCTGGTGACGCTCAAGGAAATTGCCTGGAAGTTTAACGACAAGGAAAAGGCTTACCTCACTGCCCGTTTCGACGACCCGGCCGATACGGATGACTACTACCGCTTCGTCATTCAACGTGACAGCCTGACGGGCAAGGTGGAAAGCCGTTTTACCCTAGACGACCGTTTTGCCACGAACAACGAGATGACAGTAGGAACGGGCTATAATTTTGAAGACGGCGACACCCTGTTTGTCACGCTTTACCACATCGAAAAGCCCTACTTCGATTTTCTGGAAAGCACCAACCGGGCAGCCAGCGCCAACGGCAATCCCTTCGGACAGCCCTCACAGGTAGTTTCAACGGTAGAAGGCGGAATTGGGGTATTTACGACGCTGGTCTATGACCGCAAACAGGTTATTATCAAGAAAGACAAGTAATGACTAATGAAAAAATGTGATTACCCGATGGCCGAAGCAATGATCAGATCCAAAGCCAGGAGCAGGAACAGTAAATGGATTGGGCGGCCAGGTTATTCTACTTACTTGCGAGGAGGCACGACCGGTCCACCGGTGCGGAAGCAAACTGCAAAATTAAAGTCAGCAGCCCACTTCATTCCGGGAGATTGCTTCACTATCGTTCGCAATGACGACTACAACCTCTTCACTCAAAACAAGTAAACAGCAAACAGCTACTAAAATAGGACTTACGCAAATTTTATCATAAATCCCTGTCCATCAGTAGCGTAGGCCTTAAGGCCTACGCTACTGATGGTGCTGATAGCCAATGATTTATAAACTAATTGCGTAAGTCCTGTAAAAAATATCAATCACTCAATCACTCAATCAATCCTTCAATCCTTATCTGGCGGCCATCTGCATTACTTCTACGAGGGGGACGGTGAAGATGATGGAAGTGCCCTTGCCCAGTTGGCTGTGAATGGAAATCTGTCCGCCGTTTTTCTCCACGAATTCTTTACAAAGCAATAAGCCGAAACCCGTTCCTTTTTCCTGCGTGGTACCCAGTGTAGTGTGGTGCACATCGCCGCGGAACAGCTGCTTGAGATCTTCCTGCGAAATTCCTACGCCCGTGTCCTCCACCGTTACTTCCACAAAGGTCTGCTTTTCCCAGGCTTTGATTCGTACTTCTCCGCCGGTATGCGTAAACTTGATGGCGTTGGAAATCAGGTTGCGCAGAATAGAGTCCATCATATTGCGATCGGAGCGGATCATAAATTCACTATCCAGATTCGATACCAGTTCAATATTTTTGGTCTTTGCCGTTTCTCTCATCAGGTCCATGCTTTCCTTTACCGATTCGGTCAGTGAGAAAACCACGGGTTCTACTTTCAGCTCTCCGGTCTGCGCTACGGACCACTGCAGCAGATTATTCAACAAATTGAGCAGACTACGCACGGATGCGTTCATGCTCACACCTACCTGCCGGATTTCCTGCTTGGTAAAGGTATCGGCGTTGGAATTGAGCACGCTCAAAAAACCCGACAGCGTATTCAAAGGTCCTTTCAGGTCGTGGGAAATGATAAAGAAGAACTTGTCCTTCATCAGATTCAGTCTCCGCAAGCTGGCTTCCGATTGGGTCAGTTGTTCGTTGATGGCTTGCAGTTCCAGGTTCTGACTTTCGAGGGCCTGGTTTTTTTCCTGAATTTCGCCCAGATAAAACTGGATTTCCTGGATCATCACGTTAAAATTCTGCGTGATGGTGCTGACTTCGTCGTTCGATGAGGCCTGTAGCGGAACCGTATCGCCTTTGATATGGCCGGAAATGATCTGACTGGTCTGGGAGGTAAGCGATCGGACCGGCTTGCTGATGCGGTAAGAGTGAATGTAGCTGAATGCAATGCTCAGTACCACGGCAATCAGTACAACCAGCAGGGAAGTGCCCTGAAACCAATTTCGTAACTCTTTCGACCGCTGGTTGGCTTTGACGATCGTGGCGCGGATCTGGTTATCCAGGCGGATACTCTGCCGGCGCAGTTGAGCCTGCATGCCCCTTTCATTGTTGCCAATCATGCCTTCTACCCGCACCAGTTCCTTAAAATGGAGGTGATAGTTCGTAATCAGGCTGTCAAACTGCTGGCTTTGCCGGGTCTCATCAAAAGGCAGTTCGCTCCGCATCTGGTAATACATTTCCCTGAACCGATAGGCATAATCACTTTGCTTCTGGATCATGTAGTCTTTTTCCAGCCGCAACAGCGTGAGCAATTTCACCTTGCTGATGGGGTAGCTGGAATTTTCAATGGCCTGCGAATACCGCCGCACCTGTCCTTCCAATCCCTGGTTTTCAAAGCCCCGTACCTTTACCTGATCGGCTAATCGGTGAAATGTCTTTTCGTAAGCATCTAGCTCAGTTTGCAAGCGAGTCACATTGCCGTGAATGTCGAAATGCGAGACTTCGTCGACCTGGGTGATGGTGTTCAGGTCCTGCCGGATTTCAGCCACCATACGACCGTGCTCCAGCAGGTATTCGCTTTCGCCGGTACGATAAAAGTTGGTATCGAGGGTACCGGAGCTGAAGAAATCCTTCTCTACTTTGATCACCTGCAGCGTTTTCACCAACACATTGTCCAGGCGGCTGGTTACGTCGCCCAGTTTGTCGATCCGCTGGTAAAACCACACACTGAGCAAGCCCACGCATCCGGTCAGGAGCACGAATAAGAGAAACGTGAATAAAAGTTTCGTCCGTAGAGACCGGAATGAAATGAGCATACCTCTGCTTTTTAGGGATGATTCCACTCTACAAATGTTCAATCTATTCGATAGATAAAAAATGCATATATTTATTTTTTCATGCATCAAACCGGAAAAGGCCGAATCCATCCATTTTCAACCAGACCTTGTCAACCTTAACCAGTACCCCATTGACGATATCCCCCAACTTGGCTCACCGCAGCTACCAGCCCGAACTGATTGATGAATTGACGCTGAGCGGTGAAGATCTCCGCCGCAACCTGGAAGAACTGGCATTCATCAATTACTGGCTGGGAGGCAACGCAGTAACCCTGAGTGGACTGAATCAGCTACTGACCAAATCGAAAGGGAACCAGACCGCCGGACAGCCGCTCCGCATTGCCGACCTGGGTTGCGGCGGTGGTGATATGCTGATGCTGATGGATCGCTGGGCCAGAAAAAAGAAGCTTGATTATCAGCTGATTGGAGTCGACGCCAATGCATTTATTCTGAATTATGCCCGTGCGCATACCCTACAGGAAGCCCGTATTACCTATTTGTTGCAGAATATCTTTTCGGAAGAATTTACGAACCACTCCTTCGACATTGTCACCTGTACCCTCTTCTGCCACCACTTTACCGATGAAGACCTGATCCGGCTGCTGAGCCGGCTGCGGCAACAAACCCGGCTGGGCATTGTGATCAACGACCTGCACCGGCACTGGCTAGCTTATCACTCTATTGCCTGGCTCACCCGCTGGTTTTCGCGCTCCTATCTGGTCAGGCACGACGCCAAGCTTTCGGTATGGCGGGCCTTCCACCGACCCGAACTGGAACGCATCATTCAGGCCGCCGGCTTTACCCGCTACCAGATCCGCTGGCGCTGGGCCTTTCGCTGGGAAGTATTGCTTGAGTGCTGAGTAGATCTACTTAAAAAACCCTAAATAGCGGATAAATCCCATTCTACTTACGTTCTCAACGGATTCTACCTGCGTTCCTACTGGCAGTCAGGCCAATATTTCTGTGCTTTTTCCAAACCAAAGCCGCCGCATATGGTTTTAAGCGTATGAAAGAGCGGAAAATTCTGGTATGGTTCCGAAACGACCTTCGGATGCACGATCAGGAAGCCCTTTACAAGGCAGCCAGTAAGGCAGCACAGATCATCCCCGTTTATTGCTTCGATCCTCGGCAATTTGGCCGGAATGCTTTGGGTTTTCATAAAACGGGCGCACTGAGGGCTCAATTTCTGATTGAATCCGTGGAAGACCTGCGCCTTTCGCTGCAGCGCATCGGTTCGGACCTGATTGTGCGAATGGGCAAACCCGAAGAAGTGATCCCGACCCTGGCCGAAATGGCAGGCGTATCGGCGGTGTACGCGGGCAGAGAAATCATGCAGGAAGACACCGAAGTGGAAAACCACCTGGAAGCCCGGCTCTGGGCCAAAAAAATCCCCCTGGCGCTTTTCTGGCAATCCACCTTGTTCCACATCGACGACATTCCCTTTCCCATCCGGAATTTCCCGGATTCGTATCCTGACTTTCGCAAGGAAGCGGACAAATCGACCCGGGTAAGGCCCCCTCTCCCGGTTCCTGCCCAACTTCATACTGACAAAAGCATTCACCCGGGCAAGATTCCCACTTTGACCGAACTGGGTCTGCCTGATTTGCCGGACCTGGATCCAAGGGCCGTCATGGTATTCAAGGGAGGCGAAATGCAGGGGCTACAGCGGTTACAGACCTACTTCTGGGAAGAAGACCGGCTGCGCGAATACAAGGAGACCCGCAATGGGATGATGGGAGCAGGCTATTCTACCAAACTGTCCTGCTGGCTGGCTTTGGGCTGCGTTTCGCCCCGTCAGATTTACCAGGAAGTGCAGCGGTACGAAAGCGAAAGGGTAAAGAATGATTCGACGGCCGAACTGGTCACGGAGCTGCTCTGGCGGGACTTTTTTCGCTTCATTGCCCGCAAATACGGCAACCGGATTTTTCGTCCGGAAGGCATCCGAAACGATCAGCAGCTCACTTATTCCGAAAACCTCTCCTTCTTCCGGAAATGGACGGAGGGCGAAACCGGCGTTCCCTTCGTGGATGCCCTTATGCGCGAACTCAAGCACACGGGCTATATCTCGAACCGTGGCCGGCAGGTGGTGGCCCATTTTCTGGCCCGGGATCTGAAAATCAACTGGACCTGGGGAGCCCTCTATTTTGATTCGCAGCAGTTGGACAACGATCCGAGCCTCAATTGGTGCAACTGGAACTACCTACTGGGGCTGAGCAATGACCCGCGCGAAAACCGTTCTTTCAATCTGATGGCTCAGGCCAAAAAGTACGATCCCCAGGGCGAATACGTCAAACTTTGGCTTCCCGAACTGGCCGGCATCCCGGCTTCGCGTATCCACCAGGCGGGTGAGCTTTCAGCAGAAGAACAGAAACAGTACGGAGTGGTGATAGGGCAGGACTATCCCCAGCCGGTAGTTGCTTACGAAAGAGGGCTGGCCTGAAATCTTTTTTCGGACTCATCCGGATTAGAAGAACCCCTAGCCTGTTCTGCATATTTCGCTCTCACCCTTATTTTAATGTTCCTTTGCGCTTACACCAACATTACAACCCGGTTTGCCGTTTGCATGCTTGGTCTCAGCTGATTATGCACAATACGGACGATGATTTTTTCCATCGCGAAGCAAGAAATCGCAGACTATCATTACTTTAGCTCAATCAATACCCGAATTCCATTCCAACCAATCACCTTTCACCTATGAAAAAGTACGCGTTGCATTTTTTTGTCATTCTGGCCGCCTTTTCCCTTAGCTCCTGTGGCTACAACACGATGGTGAGCAAGGAGGAAACCATCACCGGCAAGTGGTCGCAGGTTGAGAACCAGTACCAACGCCGCGCCGACCTGATTCCCAATCTGGTCAATACCGTAAAAGGATACGCTGAATTTGAGAAAGGTACGCTGACGCAGGTGATTGAAGCCCGGGCCAAAGCCACGCAGGTCAGAGTAGATCCGGGCGATCTGTCTCCCGAAAACATCCAGAAATTCCAGGCCGCACAAGACCAGTTAGGTTCCAGCCTGGGTCGGCTGTTAGCAGTGGCCGAAGCCTACCCCAATCTGAAGGCCAACGAAGGTTTCCAGGATCTGCGGGTACAGCTGGAAGGCACCGAGAACCGTATCACGGTCGCCCGCCAGGATTTCAATACTGCCGTGCAGGACTATAACACCTACGTCCGCAGTTTTCCCAACAACCTTTTTGCCGGCATATTCGGCTTCAAGCAGAAAGGATACTTCCAGGCGCAACCCGGATCGGAGAAAGTCCCCGAGGTAAAGTTTTAAGCATTCATCTCCATCTATTTGGGTTATAGTCGGCTGGTATGAAGGCTTCATCCGCCGGTTTTCATCTGCCTCAATCATTCAATTTCCATGGCGAAAGATTTTTTTTCAGCGGCGCAGCAGGAGCAGATTATCCAGGCCATCCGGCAGGCTGAGTTACAAACTTCCGGAGAGATGAAAGTGCACGTGGAATTGCGTTGTCCCAATCCGGACGTGATGGAACGGGCCAAGGAGGTTTTTATGCTACTCAATATGCACCAGACCGAGTTGCGGAACGGAGTCCTGTTCTATCTCACGATTGAAGACCACCAGTTTGCGATTCTGGGCGACCAGGGCATTTATTCGATCGTGCCGGGCGATTTCTGGCAACAGACGAAGGAAACCATGCGCGTCTACTTCCGGCGGGGCGAACTGACCGAAGGTTTGTGCGCGGGTATCGGGATGGCCGGAAAACTGCTGAAAGAAAAGTTTCCCCGTGCCGCTGACGATACCAACGAACTGCCGGACGATCTCTCTTTCGGAAGCTGACCAAGACACTATGAAATCACCCCTTTTCCTGTTTTGCTGGTTTATTTCTTTTACTCTCTTTGCGCAGAACATCCCGGACCTGCCTAACCCGCCCCGGCTGGTCAACGATTTTGTCAATATCCTGAGCGCTACTGAGCGGGAAGCACTGGAGCGCAAGCTGGTCGCTTTCGACGATTCCACTTCCAACCAGATCACCATTGCCATTGTCAGGTCACTGGATGGCTACGACATTTCCGAATACAGCTTTGCTATGGGCCGAAAGTGGGGAATCGGTCAGCGGGGAAAGAACAACGGTATCCTGATCCTGTGGTCGCCTTCGGACCGGAAATATTTCATCGCTACCGGTTACGGGTTGGAGGGAGCCGTCCCTGACGCCGTGGCCGGACAAATTGGGAGAGATTATCTGGGCGCTAATTTCAAAAACGAACAGTACTATCGCGGTCTGGACCAGGCTACTACCGCGCTCATGCAGAGAATGCGGGGCGAATACACGGCCGACCCCAATCGTCGCCGGGCCAGGGATGTCCAAAGTGAGGATTCGGGTCCGCCGATCTTCCTGATCCTGATCATTGTTTTTGTGATAATCTGGCTGTTTAACCGACGCAACCGGGGCGGTGGAAACCGACGAAACCGGGGTGGCTGGGGCGGACCGGTCTTTTTCCCTTACAGCACTTTCGGCGGTTCGGGTAGCCGGAGCGGTTCGGGCTTCGGGGGTGGCTTTGGCGGATTTGGCGGAGGCAGTTTCGGTGGCGGTGGTGCCGGAGGCAGTTATTAATACTATCTGTTCGCTTAATCCCATAACTGTAGTTAATCGGACGCATACTATAGCGGAGTTGCCACATCCTTTTTTATGCAGAAGCTGTAGTATAGTTTGGCGCATGCAGACAGCAAGTGAAGCCAAAAGCACAAATTGTGTATGTGTAAAGTCTAGGGGGATTTAGTGCACGCTTTTGATTTTGTTGGCAAAAGATAAGTCATTTGGTCAAGGAGATAACTCGGGCTGCGCTCGTGACTTTTAAAGTGGAAATTAATTCTCAACATTTTTAAAGAAATCATTGGTATGAACTTCAGGGCAAGCCTGGAACCCAATACTAGGAACCGCTCCAAGTGGCTGGTAATCAACCAAAAGGGATTAAATTAAGTCGATCTCATTTATTAATGGCAAATATCTCCATTTTCTTACTGCGGCCTTTCAGCAGGTTCTCTCCAACCGATCTTATTACGTAAGTGGCCGGAAGATGAAGTATTTTAGCCAGGTCCTCCGATACCAGCAGGTCAGCATTGAAATGATTGCAAAGTCCCTGAATCCTGGCGGAAGTATTAAGAACGTCGCCTGTGAAGATGATTTCTTTTTTCAGCGATCCGATCTCCCCGGCAGTTACCATACCAAAATGTAGTCCCGCTTTAAAGCTCGGTAAAAAGCCGAATTTCCTGTCGTACTTTTCCGCCTGCCTTTCCAGCGCGCCTTTCATAGCAAAGAAGCATTCAATACTGTTATTATTGTTTAATCCGTCTTTCAGTTTCCAGCAGATGATCATCTCATCACCCGCGTATTGATAAATGGTGCCAGCATAGTCAATAACAGCGTCCGAGAGGTCGAAGAAATATTCTTTTAACATTTCGAAGTACCTGACGTGGCCCAGATTTTCCGCGATTGTCGTTGATGACTTCATATCCAGAAACATAAATATCCTTTCTTCTTCTACTGGATGGTGGTACTTCCCCAGGAAAAAATTATTCAACGTACCCGCCCCCATACTCTGGCTAAATTCAGCATAGAATTGGGTGATCACCACTATCAAAGCAATGTATAGCATAATACCAATCACCGCGTAGTCAGTGAAAAACGCCCAGACTGGAGATAACAGATTTTCGAAAGAGTGCTCGGCATGCGTAATTAGCGCATTGATCAGCGTAATGGTGAGAAGGAAAATAATAATAATGACCAGATAATTAAAGGATTTGAATACGATCTTTCTGGTAAAGCTCTTTTTAATAAACCATTTACTGAAATAACCAATCTCCAGAATTCCGGTCAGTATACCCATCATCAGGCCAGTCGCCGGGATTGCAACAATGCTTCTTGCAAAATTATACTCAACGCCGGTAGAAGGATAACGGTCCAGATGTCCGAGAATCCCTCTCTCCAATATGCAATAGATCAGGCTGAAAATAAACCACAACACTCCGAAAGGAATAACACGGGCAATATTTCTTCTGGCTTTTGGTGAAAGCATAAATTTGAGAAAATAGACTGGTCCTGAAAAATTATATGTAGCAATGTATCTGTGAAAACCAACGTGTCCAAGCCGACCTTATCAATGTTGATGATAGATGATCAAATCTGCTGAATTATTAAAGGGGACTAAAAACTGCCACACAATCTGCTAGTATCAGGAATATTGAAAAGTTTGGGGATTGCAAAAAGCGCTCAATGAATTCCTTTTCGCTTTTAAAGGAAAGACTTTCAGTAGCCTATTATTTAGTGAAATACGGATGTGGGCAAATATCACTTTCACAGAGAATGACTTCTCCTTTATTAAGCTTCACAATAGCGTTCAGATTCGTATTCGTTGCCTCGTTGAGTAGCAAAACCTCAAGGCATTGGCATATCACATTTTCAGAGCTATTTTATTTTTCCTATTCTTTTTGAACTTCTTGAGGGGAAATCTACAGAATTATATATCAGCTTAGACAAAATCTGCTTGTGACAATGGAGGTATTGATCATTACTTGATTTTTGTCAAGAGGAGTATCAAATTTTTATGCAGATCATTGCATTTAACTGACCTCCATTAGTACACTATGTTCATCGGACATTTCGCCCTATCCTTCGCTGCTAAAAAGGCAGCACCCAAAGTTTCCCTGGGAACCCTTTTTATTGCAACCCAATTCGTTGATATACTCTGGCCATTCCTTCTGGTATTTAATATTGAAAAGGTCGCCATTGTTCCTGGCTACACCAAATCGAATGCATTGGAGTTTCTCCACTTCCCATATACACACAGCTTGCTTGCGGGTATCTGTTGGGGTGTTGCCATCGGATTGATTTACTGGTTTTTGAAGCGGGACCGGCAAGGAGCTCTCATTGTTGGGCTCTGCGTACTGAGTCATTGGTTTTTAGATCTGCTGGTTCATACCCCTGACCTGCCATTGTCCCCTTTTCAAGACGCTAAATATGGCTTTGGTCTTTGGAACCATGTAGCCATTTCACTCACGATCGAAACCATCCTCTTTTTGGCCGGAGTTTATGTTTATGCAGGTTTCACAAAAGCGAAGACAAGTGCAGGAAAATGGGGGCTTTGGTCATTTGCTATTTTCCTGATCATCTTCAATATTTCAAATGCTTTCGGTCCACCGCCACCTGCTTCGACGATAGCACTGTTTGTAACACTGGTGACGCTGATGGTAATCATCGTTGGGCTTGCCTACTGGATAGATAGCAAGCGGCTGGTAATTGGTGAACAACCGGCTATTTAAGACCTGACCGATCACAGCCCTGTTGATGTCCTAGAAAATACTACAATGAATGTCCTCAGGATGATCACATAAAGTTAGTTAATCCTTTCATAGTCAAATGACGCAATTAGAGCAATATATTAATTTGAATTTCGGCGTATCGGGCGACGAATTATCAAAGATCGCCTCCCTGTTCAAGCCCGAAGTTGTCAGCAAGGGCAAATTCTATATAAAAAGCGGAGCAGATTGTGATAAATTAAGCTTTGTTGAGTCGGGATTTTTGAGGTTGTTTGCAACAGCCGGAGACAAAGACATTACGCAGTGGATCTTTTCGAAAGGCTATTTCATTGGTGACATGCACAGTCTTACTTTCAATATTCCTTCACGCTGGAACATACAGGCACTAACCGATACATCGCTTTTTACCGTGCAGAAAGTTGATTATGATAGGATCTTTGAAATAGTGCCAAGGTGGCCGGAAATCGAAAAGCATTTTCTCATCAGTTGCTTTGCCATTATGGAAAACCGGATATTTGCCCACTTGTCTATGTCGGCAGAAGAACGTTACGCCACATTTTACGAGCAAAACAGGGAACTATTTAATCAGGTGCCCCTACAGTACATTGCTTCCCTATTGGGAATGACCCCGGAAACTTTCAGCCGCGTGCGAAAAAGGCAACAGTCCTGATTTTGGCAATTATAACTCTGGCCTTCCTTTCCCTGTTAAATCCAGCACCATCAATAGCCTACAGAGTTTGAGTAACCGGCAAGCTGAGCAGCGTAAAGCCAGAAGACTCACTGGAAGGCTTTTTTCTCTTCTCTTGTGCTGCTCACTTTCTGGCTACTTATCGAAGATATAAGGCCTTGTTTTTCAAACTGGCGGCATTAGTAATTAAATTTTCCTTGCGAAATGCCTCCGGCTTGGCAGAATGCTTTCTGGGAAAGTTCGTTCCCCTGGAATCTCTCATAGGCGCATTCTTACCTCCAGGAAAAGATGGTGCGGAGCGAATGCTTACAATACCTGTCACTGAGGGATTGCAGGAAGATACGCCCAGGGGTTGTTTATCTTCCTGCAATTCTCTTTCGTGTATATCGTCAACAAAAAAGCCGTCCGGGTGAACCAGACGGCTTTTTGCTTATTAAATAAATCTGTTTTTACAAAACCTTCCCTTTTACCTCAAAGGGCTTTTTGTCAAAAAAGGCCAGTTGCTGATAGCCGCTTACCTGGTAATCGCGCACGAGCCAGTTTCCTTTGCCGTCCGGACTGCAATGCATCAGCAATCGTTTTTCTGAATTGTACAGGTAGTTCTCGCTGGTCACGGTGGCTTCTACGCTACGGGGCTTCTTTTGGGCCGGGTCCAGTTCGATTTTCAGGTATTTGACCGGCACCTCTTCGCCCGGTCGTGCCCGGTAAACAATGGAATACTCAGTGGGTTTTTCTACCTGATAGCTATTGCGATAAGCCGGTTTATTCAGATCGGCCTGTACAAACAGATCCAGTTCTTTGGTCCAGTTGATGGTGGCCAGCTGCCTGGTTTCCTGCTCCTTTCCGGAAACCACCGTTTTTTCTACGTTCGGGTGTAAAGCATTCAGCTCATCAATCTGCCCGGCCACGAAGGTTTGCAGATCAAAATACTGTTCGGTACTCACCTGACGCTGCTCCGACGAACAGGATGCCAGCGCAAACACAAGAAGCAAAAAAGCGATTGGTTGATTCATATAATAAGGAGTGTCCGGCTTCCCATTTGGACCGGCTCATAAGGAACACCAAACGCCGATCAAAAAGTTTACGATGCCTTCAAGGAATCCCTTTTGTACCACAAAGCCTGACGGCTTCCGCTGATCAGTGGTCTGCCAGAGATGCGCAGTCAGGCTGGAGGGATATCCGGAAAATGGCCCGGTCATTTATTGCAACAGACTTTCGCCGGTCATTTCCTTTGGCTTGGCAATGCCCATCAGTTCCAGTATCGTGGGAGCCAGATCACCCAGTTTGCCGTCTTTGATGGGTTTGTGGTAGTCTTTGTCCACCAGAATGCAGGGCACTAGGTTGGTGGTGTGCGCCGTGTTGGGCGTTCCGTCTTCGTTGATCATATAGTCGGAATTACCGTGGTCAGCGATGATAATGGAAGTGTAACCATTTTCCAGGGCAGCCGTCACTACGGCGGCCGTGCAGGTATCTACCGTTTCGCAGGCTTTTACGGCCGCTGCGAACACGCCGGTGTGGCCCACCATGTCGGCATTGGCAAAGTTCAGACAAATGAAGTCGGCCTCTTTGTTTCGGAGTTCGGGGATGATGGCGTCGCGGATATCAAATGCGCTCATTTCCGGCTTCAAATCGTAGGTAGCCACTTTGGGTGAGGGGCACATAATCCGCTTTTCGCCGTTGAACTCATTTTCGCGTCCACCCGAAAAGAAGAAGGTGACGTGCGGGTATTTTTCCGTTTCGGCAATCCGGATCTGCTTGCGCCCGTTATTGGCCAGCACTTCGCCCAGGGTGTTGGAGAGGTTGTCCTTATCAAATACGACGTGTACGTTTTCAAACTTGTCGTCGTAGTTTGTCATGGTAACGTAGTACAGGTTGAGCTTGCGCATTTCCTGCTCCGGATAATCCTGCTGGGTGAGCGCCTGGGTAATTTCACGGCCCCGGTCGGTACGGAAGTTGAAACACAGCACGACGTCTCCTTCTTCGATCACCGCCAGCGGCTCCCCGTTGGGCTTCATTTTGACAATCGGAGTCAGAAATTCGTCGGTGAGGTTGGTCCGGTAAGCGCCTTCAATGGCCGCTTCAACGTCCTGGGTCATGAAGCCACGGCCTCTTACCATGGCGTCGTAAGCCAGTTTGACCCGCTCCCAGCGGTTGTCGCGGTCCATGGCGTAGTAGCGCCCGGTTACGCTGGCAATCTGACCGGTAGTTTGGTTCAGGTGTGCCTGCAGATCACGGATAAAGCCCAGCCCGCTCTTCGGATCGGTATCGCGGCCGTCGGTAAAGGCGTGGATGAATACGTCTTTCAGGCCCTGGTCTTTAGCCAGTGTACACAGGCCTTTCAGGTGGTTGATGTGGGAATGTACGCCTCCGTCAGAAACCAGGCCAATGAAATGCACCTTGCGCTTTTCTCTTTTGGCGTAACTGATGGCGTTCTTCAGCGCCTTTTCCTTCTTCAGTTCTCCCTTTTCTACGGCCAGGTTGATTTTCACCAGATCCTGATACACGACCTTTCCCGCCCCGATGTTCATATGTCCTACTTCTGAGTTACCCATCTGTCCGACCGGCAAGCCTACTGCCAGCCCCGAAGCTTCCAGTTTGCTGTGCGGATATTGCTGGTAGAGGGAGTCAACGAAGGGCGTATTGGCCTGGTCAACGGCAGAAACCTTGGGATTGGTCGCAATGCCCCAGCCGTCCATAATAATGAGGATAACTTTTTTGTTCACAGAGGTAAAAGGTTTATGAATGAATTACTTATACACGGGAAGATAGCACCGGTACTACGTACCGGCAGACGTGCGGCAAAGATAGCAAGGACAGTGGGAAAACCTTACAACCGGAAAAAAACTGGTGGGCTAATGTGCTGATGGGTTGATCGGTCCGCCGATGCGGTGCTGATATGCTAATGGGTTCGCCGATGCGGGGCTGATAACTTATCGTTTTAGGGTATTCCATCCGTAGCGCAGGTATGAATGCCTGCTCTACGGATGGAATACGATGATCATCTCTTCTCATTCGGGAAGTTCTACGCTCAGTAACCCAGGTTTTACTGTTTACTATTAACTGTTAACTGTTAACTGCTCAGATAAGCTTTGGCTTCCTGGATGGTGGATTTGTATTCGCCTACGCTCAGCGATTTCTTGTAGTATCCGCGCGCCATTTCATTCTGCCCTTCCTGGGCGGCAATCCGGCCTAAGCCCGCGTAAGCCAGGGCGTAAAATTCCCGGGTATACGCCTGCTGCACGGCGTCTTTCTTGTTGTAGGGTGCCAGTTGAAGCGCTTTCTGATAACAGGCTTTGGCCTTTTCCAGGTTGCCGTATTTTTTCTCCTGAATGATGCCCTCGAAGATGTGCGCCGAAGCCAGGAACAATTTATCCGACTGTTGCAGGAGCCGGCTCACCACCGGTTCGGCTTCCGCGTATTTTCCGCAAGACAGCAGCACTTCGGCGCGGCGAGTCATAAACAGCGGGTTGTTGGGGGCCGTCTCCATCAGTCTTCGCGAATAGCCCAATACCTTGGCCGACTGGGAAAGGTACTTCTGATTGATGAATACCAGGTAATACAAAGCTTCCGTGCGGGTAAAGGTCCCCTTCTGCGCGGCCATTTCCATCTGCTTCAGACCCAACTCCTTATCGCCGTCCGGAAAGAACCACATCACTGGTTTCACCATCGGGTGGTCTTCGGGATACTGCTCCACGTAGAAATTGTACAGTCCGGAAGTCAGGTAAAATTCCGGGTACTGCTCTTTCAGTTTGAATCCCTGCTTCATAAAGCCAAAGGCCTTTTTCGATTCCCGGATGGCTCCCATCGTATTGCCCGCGTCAGATTCAGTCATGGCCCGGTAGCCGTGTACACTCAGGGCAAAGAAAATGCCTTCGTTGCGGGTCTGGGGCTGCTTCATCAGTTGCTCCGCGGCATCCAGGGCTTGTTGCAAATACGCATTGTACTGCCCAAAAGCGGGCTTGGAAGGCAACATCGGGAAATTTTTCCAATACAGATTCAGCGCCGACAGCATAGGTGCCGCCGGATGATGTGGCTGGCTGGTTCTGAGTTGCTGCAGGTTGGCTTCTGCCTGCTCAAATTCGTAGTTATAAATCTGGTTGATGGTCTGCTGGATCAACTGTTTGTGAGCCGCTTCCGTTCCCGTTTGTGCCTGGGCCAGCGGAAGGGCGATCAGTAATGTGATCAGGAGGGTACTATACTTTCTCATAGCTGTTCAAAGTTTAGGTAAATCGATGGTGAACAGCTACGTCCAGTCAGGTTCTTCACAGATGCGCAAAAGGAAATGGGTTCGCCTTTTTTATCCTTTGCTTCCTCCAACAGTGCGCCGTTCTTCCTACTTTTGTACTTTTACGACAAACGTCCCAAAAATGATTAGCTACCAACACTTTGTTTTGGATAATGGCCTCAAAGTTTACGTACACGAAGACCACGCCACGCCCATCGCCGCGCTCAACATTCTGTACAACGTAGGCTCACGCGATGAAGACGAAAACAAAACCGGCTTTGCGCACCTGTTCGAACACCTGATGTTTGGTGGCTCCCAAAATATTCCTTCCTACGACGAACCCTTGCAGCGGGTGGGCGGGGAAAACAATGCCTTCACTTCGCCCGACATTACCAATTACTACATCACACTGCCCGCGGTCAACCTGGAAACGGCCTTCTGGCTGGAATCGGACCGCATGCTGGGCCTTTCGTTTGACCCAAAAGTGCTGGAAGTACAGCGCAACGTAGTCGTAGAAGAGTTTAAGCAGCGCTACCTGAACCAGCCCTACGGCGACGTGTGGCTCAAACTGCGCCCGCTGGCTTATCAGGTGCATCCCTACCGCTGGGCCACCATCGGCAAGGAGATTTCGCACATTGAAGAAGCGACCATGGAAGACGTGCGGGCTTTTTTCTACAAGTACTACGTGCCCAACAACGCCGTGATGGTCGTAGCCGGCCCCGTCAAGTTAGATCAGGTGAAAAGACTGGCAGAGAAATGGTTCGGACCTATCCCGGCCGGAAAAGCCTATCTGCGCAACCTGCCGCAGGAGCCGGAGCAGCAAACTGCCCGTTTTCTGGAAGTAGAAGCCGACGTACCGCTTGACGCCCTGTTCAAGGTATACCACATGCCTGCCCGCTACGCCGAGGGCTACTTCACTGCCGACCTGCTGGGCGACATCCTGGGCCGAAGCAAGTCTTCCCGGCTGTACGAACGCCTGGTGAAAGAAAGGCATCTGTTCAGCAATATCAACGCCCACATTTCCGGATCGGATGAACCGGGTCTGCTCATCATTCAGGGCAACCTGACCAAAGGCGTAAGTCTGGAAGAAGGCGAAGCCGCCGTGAATGAGATCGTGGAGGAACTCTGCACGAAGCCGGTGTTGGACACGGAGTTGGTCAAAGTGAAAAACCAGGCGGAATCGACGCTGGCCTTTTCGGAGATGGAATTGCTGAACCGGGCCATGAACCTGGCGCACGCGGCTGCCCTGGGCAATCCCGATCTGGTCAACCAGGAGTCGGAGCGCATCCAGGCCGTCACATCCGACAAACTGATGGTGATGGCCAACCGCATTCTGAAAAAAGAAAACAGTTCTACGCTGTACTACCGCTCCAAGAACTGACTATAACCTGCATTAGCCGATGACTATTCTTAAAGTATGTATGCTGAAAAGATGGTTGAAATGGCTAAATGGTTGAATGATTTATGCTGATTGACAGCCCTTTATTCATAGGCGGATACTTATCTTTCATTTCATTTCATTTGAGTAGTAATAACCCCCAGTAAACCGCATAGGGAACAGATTTACCCATTATCATATTAGCACATTAACCCATCAGCACATCCGCTTATCCGTGTACCAACGCCACTTCAAACGCCCTTTCGACTTCGGAGCCGCTCTGCTCCTGCTCACGCTCTTTTCGGGCGTGGTGTTGGCGATTGCCCTGGTACTGGCCTGGGCCAATCGGGGCCAGGTATTTTTCGTACAACAGCGCCCCGGCTACTTAGGAAAACCCTTCCGGCTGATCAAATTCCGTACGATGCGGGAAGCGTACGATGCCTCCGGCCAGCCTTTGCCCGATGCCCTGCGGCTGACCCGCGTCGGCAGGTTTCTCCGGAACTATTCATTGGACGAACTGCCTCAGTTGTGGAACGTACTGAAAGGCGATCTGAGTCTGGTAGGACCACGGCCGCTGCTGATGGAGTACCTGCCGCTTTACAGTCCGGACCAAGCACGCCGGCACGCCGTCAGACCCGGCATCACGGGCTGGGCGCAGGTGAACGGACGCAACGCCGTTTCCTGGTCCCAACGCTTTGAACACGACCTCTGGTACGTAGAGCACCTTTCCTGGAAGCTGGATGCACTTATTATTTACCAGACTATTCAGAAAGTCATCCAATCGGAAGGCGTGTTCGCAGCCAACGGCGGGTCGATGGAAAAGTTCAGCGGATAGGGATTTTCGTTACGCTTTCCAACCAGCAGGTATTGAGTCGAAGCACTTCTAACCAAGCCGATAATCACAGCCGAGACTTTCCAGGTTTTGGAAACCTGGAAAGTCTGCCTTGGCCATGCGGTTGGAGGTAGGAAAACAGATTGTTCAAGGGAAAAGCAATCACCGGGTTTCAGCCGCCGGACTAGACGCTCCCATCAGCTCAGCCACCAGTTGCATTGCTCACTGTTCAATCACTCAATCAGTCCCTCAATCCTTCCGTCCTTCTCACGCCAGCTTGATCACCTTGCCCGTGTCGATGGAGCGGTAGATGGCTTCCAGTACGCGGAGGTCTTTCATTCCTTCTTCGCCGGGCGTACGGGTGGGTTTGTTATTGACAATGCACTGGGCAAAATCGTCCATGTGCGCGGCTTGGTGGTTTACCTGCGGGAAGTTCATTTCACCCTTGCTGGTTCGTCCGACGATGGGACCGTAACCGTAGCAGGGGCTCATTTCAAACCAGCCGTTTTCAGCGGTGGCGTACAGGCGTTCCAACCGGGCGGCGTAGCTGCCGGTAGAGTTGGCCACTACACCACTGGGAAACTTCAACTGCCAGAGCACCGTTTCGTCTACTTCCTTGAACTTCACCGGATCGGTTTTGAACTCCTGCGCAAACACCGAAATGGGTTCTTCGCCCGTGACGTAGCGGCTGGCCTGCAGGGCGTAAATGCCAATGTCCATCATGGCTCCGCCACCCGCCAGTGACTTTTTCAGCCGCCACTGGTTCGGATCGCCCGCGCGGAAACCGTCGCTGGTTTCCAGGATTTTCAGGGCACCGAATACCTTTTCCCGTCCGAACCGCATGGCTTCCTGGTGCTGAGGCGTATAATGCAGGCGGTAGCCGATGGACAATTGCCGGTTGGCCGCTTTACAGGCCGCAATCATCTGTTCGCACTCCTTTACCGAAATGGCCATGGGCTTTTCACAAATTACGTGTTTGCCCGCTTTGGCCGCCCGAATGGTATATTCCGCGTGCATGGAGTTGGGCAATACCACGTACACAATGTCAATGTCGGGGTTGTCAGCAATGCGGTCGAAGGTTTTGTAGTCGTAGATGTTTTTCTTCGGAATGTTGTATTTGCTTTCCCATTCCGCCGCCTTGGCCGGCGTTCCTGTGACGATACCGGTCAGTTTGCAGAATTTGGTCTGCTGTAAAGCCGGTGCCAGTTGGTTGGCACTGTAATAACCCAGGCCGACCAGGGCCACGCCCAGCGGTTTGCCGGTTTGTGCCCATGCCGACTCCGATAACCAGGCACTGAGTGCCGGCGTAGCCAGAGCAGCGGTTCCCAGACCACGCAGGAAGGAACGTCGGGAAGCTTTCTTATTCTCAAAAAATGAATCGTTCATAGTGGATAGAAGATTAGGGAGAAAATGATAAATGCAACGCCAGGAAAGATAAGCGTTCATGATTCAAATAAGTAGAGAAAAAAGACGGAAACAAAGTAGACGACTCTTTCTTCCATGTTTATGGTTTACACTAGATTTGCCATAATAAGCCCTTTAATTTGTCATATACACTTACTGTTCAAATGGAAAGCAATCAGGTATTGAAGGTACACCCTTCCGATGATATGATCGTAGCCCTTACCGACCTGCCGGCGGGCGAACGCATTCAATACGCAGGCGAAACGTTTGAGATCAAAGAAGTCATTCCTGCCAAGCATAAGTTTGCCGTCCGCGATTTTACTCCCGGCGAAGAGTTGTACATGTACGGCGTGTTGGTAGGAAAGGCCACCGAACCGATTGCCAAAGGAAGTCTGATTTCTACCCGAAACCTGAAACACGCGGCCAGCCCCTACGCTGCCAAAAAGAAAGCTTACCAATGGACCGCCCCGGACGTATCCAAGTGGAAAGACCGTACATTTATGGGCTACCACCGGAAGGACGGCCGCGTGGGAACGGCCAACCACTGGTTGTTTATTCCAACTGTGTTCTGCGAAAACCGCAACCTGGACATCATTCGGGAAGCGCTGGAGAAAGAACTGGGCTACGCCAAAACGGGCAAGTACAAGGATTTTGCCAGCAAATTGGTGGGATTATACAAGTCCGGCAAAACCTCCGAAGACATTCTTTCCACCGATATCCGGCTAGAGGAGCGGGACCTGCCTGCTCAACGCCTGTTTCCCAACATTGACGGCATCAAATTTCTGACGCACCAGGGTGGCTGCGGCGGCACCCGGCAGGATTCGGCCATCCTGAGCAAACTGCTGGCGGCTTACGCCAACCATCCCAACGTGGCGGGGGTCACCGTGCTGAGTCTGGGTTGTCAGCACCTGCAAACGGAAGATTTCCGGCGGGAAATTCTGAATATGAATCCCAACTTTGACAAACCGCTGCTACTATTCGATCAGCAGAAAACCGGCTCGGAAGATGTGTTGCTGGCCGAAGCCATCCGCCAGACTTTTGCGGCCCTGGCCGAAGCCAACCAGACCCGGCGGCAGCCCGCTCCGCTGAGCAAGCTGGTGCTGGGCGTCAAATGTGGCGGGTCAGACGGCTTTTCGGGCATTTCGGCCAACCCCGCCCTGGGCTACGCCGCCGACCTGGTGGTAGCACTGGGTGGCTCGGTCCTGCTGGCGGAGTTTCCGGAATTGTGCGGTGTAGAGCAGGAACTGGCCGACCGCTGCGTAGACGAAGCCACGGCCAACAAATTTATTCACCTGATGAAGTCGTATTCTGCGCAGGCAGAGGCAGTCGGCTCCGGCTTCGACATGAACCCTTCGCCCGGCAACATCCGCGACGGTCTCATCACCGATGCCATCAAGTCGGCGGGAGCAGCTAAGAAGGGCGGTACCGCACCCGTAGTCGACGTACTGGATTACACCGAACAAGTACGGAAGCCTGGTCTGAGCCTGGTCTGCACGCCGGGCAACGACGTGGAAGCCACCACGGGCAAAGCCGGCTCCGGTGCCAACCTGATTGTGTTTACTACCGGCCTGGGTACCCCTACCGGCAACCCGGTTTGTCCGGTCATCAAGGTAGCCACCAATACCCGGCTGGCCCAGCGCATGGCCGATATCATCGACATCGATACCGGCTCCATCATCCGCGGAGAGGATACCATTCAGAGCAAAGGCGAAGAAATTCTGGAATTCTGCATTCGGGTGGCCAGCGGAGAGGTATTGCCCAAAGCCGTACAATTGGGACAGGACGACTTTATTCCCTGGAAAAGGGGCGTGTCGTTGTAGCAGCCAACGATTGAAGGACAGCAGGTCTGATTTATGCGTTTATCAAGCGCAAACAAAGTCCATTGATGTGGAAGGCTAAGTGTGCTCCATAAAACGAACAATGGCGGTTGACACCCAACCGCCATTGTTCGTTTATTTTCTCTTCACTTTTCCCTCAATTCCCTTTTTCCGGCGCAATCATTTGTTTCAACTCTTCGATCTGGCGGACGTATTCCTGCTCTTTGCGGTGCATCTCTTCCTGAGTTGCCGCCAGTTCTTCCATATTCTGCCGCATTTCCTCTTCCTGCGCCCGCATTTCCTCTGCCTGCTGCTGGGTATCTTCCAGTAAACGGGCAGTCCGCTCATTGATCCGGTGGGTCTGGATATAGGAGGCAATGTTTTCTCCCGCTTTGGAAACGAACTCAATTTCGTGGGGTTCCAGTGGCCGGAAAGAGGCAATTTCCACAATGCCCTCAACGACCTCATTTTCCTTCAGGGGCATCAGCAACAGCGAAGTAGGCGTGGCTTCTCCCAAACCGGAAGTAATGCGTACGTAGCTGGCCGGCACGTCGGTAAGGTAGATGGAATCTTCTTCCAGGTAACACTGCCCGATCAGCCCTTCTCCTACTTCAAAGCTTTTTTCCAGGTATTTTTTCCGGTTGTAGGCATAGCAGGCGGCCAGTTGGATAGTAATCTTCTGGCTTACAGCCTCTTCACTTTTGCCATGCACTACGTAAAGCCCACCCTGATTGGCGTTCAGATACCGGATAAGCTGGGCAATTACCTTGTCGAACACTTCGGTAGAGTTGCTCTGCGTACGGAAAATGTCGTTGATTTTGGTAATGCCTTCGGTGACCCAGTTCCTTTTGCGTTCGTTCTCCTGCGCTACTTCCAGCTGTTTCACCGTTTCCTGGAGATTCAGTTGCGATTTTTCCAAAGTATTACTTTTATCTTCAGCCTCCAGCAGCAAATTTTCACTTTCATTGGAGGCTTGCAGATGCAGGTAAGCCAGCCCTACCATACAGCTCAGTCCGGTGATTACGCCCAGCATCGTAGAAACTTCTCCTAACCAGCCATCGCGCAGAATCGTATCGTCGGTTTCCAGACTCAACCAATGCTTGGTAATGGGAAAGCCCGAAATAAGGGCAATGGAATACAGGGAAGTAAACCAAAGAAATCCCTTTTCGCGCAGGTCGAATACCACGAAAGGCACCAGCGAAAAGCTGAGTTCGATCAGGTAGATACAGGGTATGGGGGTTTCGGCTCCGTTGGAAAGATAGGCGTTGTAAAGTGCCCCCTGGGTAACGGGCAGGATGGATAGAAACAAGCGTGAATATTTGATTCCTCCGAATGAATTGGCCGTAATTACCCCGATGCAGGTCAGCATTCCGCTGAAAGGAATGAAGGTCAGCTCCGGGAAATAAATCAGGGAAATAATAATAAATGGCAAGGCAATGGCAAACATCAGCACCAGGGCAATGACGTTGGTGGGTTTAACCTTCTTTTTCAGGTTGGTGGGCAGATCCGCCTGATAGCCCGCGTTAGCAACGAAATCGATAAGAGAAAATGACATTTTGGATCTGGATAACGTTAGCAATGAATGGGTTAAAGGTATGTACTCATTCATGCCGATCCAAAACCAAAAGTCGCTCAGGTCGGATAATGTAATATTTAATCTAAACTATATACAAATTCATCACTAACCTTCCGGACGTAGACGCCCTGAATCCTGCTTTTACCATTAAGTAACTAAATGAAAGCCGTTTCCAGTAAAGAAGCGGGCATCAGACAATGGGTTTCTTTAGGTAATACAATGGAGCACAAGTAGTTTTCCCATTGAAAAGATAGTGCTTTGTACTGTTCAAAGTTACTGAACGTACTTACCGTATATCCTTCGTACTGTCGGATGGCGGCAATCTGGTACACCTCCGTATTTGCCGTCAGCCCGGTCAGAAACACTTTGGAAAGGGCTTCCTTGACCGTCCAGATCCGGGTATAAAAAGTAGCTTCATCTTCCAGCAAGTTCTTCCTGAAGGATTGCTCAACAGGAGTGGTTTGGGAAAGGATTGCGCCGGTATTGGCAGGCCGGATGCACTCCAGGTCCAGGCCCATCGGATGCGCATCGGAAAACACCAGGCAGGCGGCCCATTCGTCGCTGTGGGAAAGGCTGATCCGGGGCGGGCTGTCGGTTGGGTACACCACCAGCGGCTGATTGAACACGCCGTATCTGATGCGGATGCGGGTCAGGTCTGTTTCCTGCAAATAGGCAGAGAGCGCCCGTTTGGCAATGAAACGCCCCCGCAGGAAATGGTCACTTTTTCGCTCCTGATTCAATTCCTGTAATGCCGCCGTTTCTTCCGGATGGAGGTAGCACGCGCTGTGGTGCAGTAAGGTGTAAGCAGGCGCTCTGGAGAAGCCCAACTGGGCCTGAAAAGAGGTTTCCCGGTGGTGAAGCGTTAAAGTAAATAAGTCGGAAAGTGGGTAAAAGGACAAGGGATGAAGAACATAAAAAAGGAACCGGCTCCTGCCGGAAACTGTTCGGAATGAACCGGTTCCACCGTGTATATTATTATATTAAAAATCAGGCGTATACCCCACGCAGGGCAGCAGCCAACCGCGACAGGATCAACTCCTTATTCCGGCTCAGGAACCAATGGTCGCCTTCCACGATTTCCAGCGAAAAGTCGCCTGTGGTTTGCTCCCGCCAGTGCCGGATGTCTTCCAGCCGCACCACTTCGTCCTTATCGCCGGCAAACACCTTCACCGGGAAGTCGAAGCAGGGTTCCGGGGTGTAGCGATACCCCATAATCAGCGGCATGTCTTTCCGCATTACCGGCAAAATGCGCTTCAGAAAGTCCACGTCATCGATGTAGTTCATCAGCGAAAGCAACTTCTCCTCGGAGTTGGCCGTGATGGCCGTCTCGTTGATGACATCGCGCTGTTTCCATTCCTTCGTGAGTTGCGGTGCAATGGTGCCGGTTACGAACAGGTGCAGCGGCGAAATGCCCTGGTGCTTGCGCAGATAACGGATCAGTTCGAAGCCCACAATGCCGCCGAAGCTGTGTCCCATCACGATAAAAGGCAGGTCCAAAAAGGGCTGTACTACCGCCGCCAGGTCGCGGATCAGCGTGGGCATGTCTTCGTAGAACGCTTCCTCCATCCGGTTTTCCCGACCGGGCAACTGCACCGCCATCACGTCGGCGTTTTCGGGTGCGTGGTAGATGAAGTGGCTGAACAGCGAAGCGCCCGCTCCGACCGGGTGAATGCAGAACACCCGCACTTTGGCATCGGGCACGTTGCGGCGACTGCGTACCAGCCATTTGTTGGCTACTACTTCCAGATCTGCCTCCGTACCAATACCCGACGAATCCTGCTGAGTGGCGGGAGCGGTCGTACCTGCCTGACTCAGCTCTGCGATCAGGCTGGCAGCCAGTTCGGCAATGCTGGGACCTTTGGCAATCTTCATCAGCGGGTAATTGATCTCCAGCTTCTGCTGGATCCAGTTGCGCAGTTGATTGAGCATCAGCGAATCCAGTCCGATTTTGGCAATGGACACTTCCGTATCGATTTTGGCCACCGACGTACCCAGAATCTTCGCCAGCGATTCCACCAGCTTTTCCTGTAGGGCGGGGGCCTGTTGTGCTTCGGGCAGTGCCAGCAGCTGATCGGCCAGTCCCGAAGCCCCGTTTCCGGCGGCTCCCTTGTTCTTCAGCTGTTCATCGCTGATGAAGTGGGCAAAACGCGAATCGGCAGACAGGTGGGCGAAGAAGTCGCGGAATTTGCGCCAGTCCAGGTTGGCGGCCATGCGCTGGGCCGGTTGCTGCAGCAGGATGTTTTCCAGCTTATCGGTGATTTGTTTGAAAGATAAGGGAATCCAGCCCTGGTTGGCCAGTACGTTCATCGCCTGTCCATCTTCCTTGGTCATTCCGGCGTATTTGCCCAGTACACCCAGGTTGACGGAAGAAGCCGCCAGCCCCACCGATTGCCGGTAGTAAGCCAGTTTATCCAGGAAATTGTTGGCCGCCGAATAGTTGGACTGCCCCGGAATACCAAATACGGCCGACACGGAAGACAGCATCAGGAAAAAGTCCAGCGGCTGGCTTTGCGTCTGCTGGTGCAGGTTCCAGGCACCCAGCACTTTCGGATTGAACACCCGCATGAACCGTTGCGGATCCATATTGGTCAGCGTCCCGTCGTCCAGCACGGCCGCACTGTGGATAATGCCCTTCAGTGGTGGCATGGTCTGGCTAATGGTTTTCAGCGTTCTGTTTACCTCTTCCGCTTGCGTGATGTCGGCGTTGATCAGATTGACCGTCACCCCCCGTTGACGCATGTCAGCTACTCTTTCCCAGTCGCCCTCCGATTTGCAGCCACTGCGGCTCAGCAGCACCAGGTAACGGGCCCCTTTATCGGCCAGCCATTCACCCAGGGCCAGACCAAAGCCACTGGCACCGCCGGTGACTACGTAGGTAGCACAGGCATCCAGCGCCAGGGTAGCTTCCGGCAGTACGGGTACGGATTGCTCATCCATCCGAACGGCCACTTTGCCCATGTGTACCCCCTTGCTCAGGTAGCGCAGCGCTTCGGCCAGTTCCGACACCGGATAGGTCTGGTAAGGCAGGGCCGACAGGTGCTTGTATTCCCATAAGGCGGTGAGTTCGTTGTACAATTGTTTGCCCAACACGGGCTTCTGTCGCATCAGCCGGTCCAGGTCCACGGCGTGGTAAGAGAGGTTATCGCCGAAGCGACGCAGGCTCAGGCGGGTACCGTTGTAAATATCCGTCTTTCCGATTTCAATAAAACTACCAAAAGGAGCCAGGCATTTGATGCTCTGGGTAATGGCTTTTCCGGTCAGGGAGTTGAGTACAATATCCACCCCTTTGCCACCCGTTACCTCCATCACTTCGTCGGTAAAACGCAGGTTGCGCGAATCGAACACGTGCCGGACGCCCAGCGAACGCAGGTATTCGCGCTTTTCTTCGCTGCCCGCCGTAGCAATCACTTCGGCACCTACCAGTTGCGCCAGTTGGATGGCGGCCAATCCCACGCCGCCCGAAGCCGCGTGGATCAGCACCCGGTCCTGGGCACTCAGTCTTCCCAAATAATGCAGGGAATAGTAGGCCGTCAGGTACACAACGGTGAGCGTGGCGGCTTCTTCAAAAGAAAGCGTAGAAGGCTTCTTCACCACGCACGAAGCCTTGGCCAAAGTATAACCAGCAAAGCTGTGTGCCGACCAGGCCATCACGGCATCGCCCACGCTGAACTCCGCCACGTTGGCACCTACTGCCGTCACGATCCCGGCGCATTCCAGTCCCAGGTTTTTTCCGGCAATGCCGCCTTCCACGGCTTCTTCCGAAAGCAGGCCCATCACGTTCATAATGTCCTTGAAGTTGAGCCCAGCTGCTCTTACTTCTATCTCTACTTCGTCGGGTTTGGGTTCGGGGCGTTGGGTTTTCCGGAATACGACACTGTCTAAGGTACCGTACTGTTTCACGTCGGCCCGGTAAGGAGAGGCCAGGGAAGGCATGGTCACGGTGGCCTGGGCTTCCGCACTTTCTTCGCTCACAGCCAGCAGTTTTCGGGTGTAACGTTGATCGCCCCGAAGCGCCATTTCCACTCCGGCAGATTGCGGAGCCGTCAGTTCGGCGTACAGCAGCTGCATTTCTTCTTCGGAAGGTAACTGGCTGACGTCGATCAGGCGCAGGGGAATGAAGGGATATTCATTGATCATAACCCGACCCATGCCGTACATGGCAGCCTGGTTGAAGTTGAGCGCCGTATCCGTTTCCAGTACCTTTTCCACCCCCTGCGTCAATAAACAGATGGCCGGTTCCAATTCGCTCTCTACGATGGCTTTCAGCGTATTCAGCGTGTACAAGGCCAGTTGATTCTGCTGTTCAGCCAGTTCGTCGGCCGAAAGCGCCGGCGCAAAGCCACAGTCCAGGGCCCAGAGGTAAATGATCCGGCTGGGTTGGATGCCCTGGGAAGAAAGACTGTGAAACACCTGGCTCAGGTAGGCCTGATCAGCCGGATTGGCTTCGTAATACAGACTCTTTTCCGACTTTTTAAAGGCATCTCCTTTTTTCACCACGATCGGGGCAATGCCCTGAGCGTGGAACTGATCCACCAACTGATCGCCCAGGCCGCTTTCATCGGCGAAGATCAGGTAGCCGGCCGAATCCAGCGCTTGAGTGGGCTGCTTTTCGGCTACCACCGCTGCTTCGGGCAGGGCTTCCCATTCGTAGGCGTACATCCCCTTGTACAGGTCGTTCTTGTGTTCACCCCGCGATCCTTCAATGTACCGGCAAGTGAGCCCCTGCATTTCGGCCACCAGTTCCCCGGCTTCGTTGTAGATGAAATAATCCCCCTTCAGCAGCGCCGCGCTGCCTTCCGTTACCCGCACGTAACACCACACTTTGGCACCTGGTGCCTGGTGCAGTTTGAAGCGCTCGATGTGGATGGGCAGGTAGATACCCGCCTTTTCGTAGTCGCTGTATTCGCGGGCGAAGTACAGGATAGTGTGCAGACAGGCGTCGAGAAGGGCCGGGTGGAAATGATAAGCTTCGGCTCCGTACAGTTCACCTGCTGCCAGACTCAGCGCCGCCAGGATTTCGCCCTCCCCTTTCCACAACTTCTGGATGCAACGAAAAGCCTGTCCGTACTGCAGGCCGCCCTCTTTTAATTCCAGGTAAAAATCGGAGACGGACACCGGCTGGGAGAGTCGTCCTTTCAGTGCTGCCCACTCCGGTGCCAGCGAAGCAAAGATATCGCCGGTATGGTTGATTTTACCCCGCGAATGTTTGGTCCAGGGTGCATCGGGCTGGCTGGCGGGTTGACTACAGATGACGTAATTGCCTTCTTCCGAAACCACCTCCAGTTGCACGCGCATGCCATCCGCTTCTTCGGCCAGGAAAAGTGCGTTTTCAAAGTGCAGGTCTTCCAGGAAAGCAAAGCCGGGAAAAGATTCGCTGGCCACCGCCTGCGCCACTTCCAGGTGACCCGTACCGGGGAAAATCAAGGTTCCCTCTACTTTGTGGTCTTCCAGATAGGAAAACACTGCCTTGTTCAGGTTGATTTGCCATTGGCACAGGTTGGCATCGGTTACGGCCTGGCTGCCTTTGATCAGGAAGGGGTGCCGATCGCTTCCCAGACGACTTTCGCGGTGGGCTTCGTTTTCGAACCAATGCTTTTCGCGCTGCCAGGCGTAGGCGGGTAATTTCACAAACCGGGCATCCAGTCCCAGCAGTTGCCGCCAGTTGACCGCGTAGCCCTGGGTGAACAGGGTACCCAAGGCACCCATCATGGTGCGGGCTTCGTCTTCCTTGCGGCGCAGTGAAGGCACAATGAGACCCGATTTCACGCCTTTGGCACGCAGCATTTCGCTTACGCCATCGGCCAGGACGGGGTGCGGTGCAATTTCGATAAAGGTATCGTAGCCGTCGGCAATCATCTTTTCAACGGCATCGGTAAAGTACACCGGTTCCCGCACGTTGAGGTACCAGTAGCCACTGACCAGGTGCGTGCCATCTTCCTGCTTGCCCGTCACGGTAGAGTACAGCGGCAAGTTGGCTTCGGCCGGAACCAGGTGGTTCAGTGAGGAGATCAACTCTTCTTTCAGCGGCTCCATATGGTGGCTGTGGAAGGGCACGTTTACCTTCAGAAAACGGTAGAATACGTTCCGTTCGTCCAGGTTTTCGGCCACAATGGCCAGCGCATCGGTATCGCCGGAAAGCGTCACCATACCCGGACCATTGATAGCGGCCACGGAGATTTTCGCTTCCATTCCCTTGATTTCTTTCCGGGCTTCGGCCAGCGACAGGGCCACAGCCAGCATTTTGCCCTTGCCGGTGGCTTTGTCCTGCCCGCGGCTCCGGTGGTAAATGACTTCCACGGCCTGCGCTAAGGTGAGCGCACCGGCCGCATAGGCGGCCGCTACTTCCCCGATCGAATGGCCCACGCAGCCCTGCGGACTTACGCCCCAGGATTTCCACAGTTCGGTCAGGCCGATCTGGATCGCCATAATGGCGGGCTGGGCAATCCGGGTTTCGCTCACCCGCGAAGTGGCTTCGTCCTTGTTCATTTCGGCCAGCAGCGACCAGTCGGCTACCTGCGAAAACAGGGCGTCGATTTGCAGAACGGTATCGCGGAACACGGGTGACGACTGCAGCAACTGTTGCCCCATGGCATACCACTGCGGTCCCTGTCCGGAAAAGATGAAGCCTATTTTGGGTGATTTGGCGGGAAGGGTGCGGGCGTAGGTCATACCGGGACGGGTTTCGTCCAGTAGGAAAGCCTCCAGGTGCTCCTTCAATTCCGCTTTGGAACGGGCACCAACGGCCAGTTTGTGTTCGTGCAGCGAACGGCGGGTACCGGCAGAAAAGCAAATATCTTTCAGGGTGGCCGGCGTGTCTTCCAGGAAAGTCAGGTAGCGCTCTACCGTCGCCTTCAGCGCCGGCAGGCTTCTGGCCGATACCGTAAACAGGCATTCCTTCTCTGCGGTGTCGGGCAAAGCTACGTCCGTTGCCGGTATGGGCTGGTAGGCCTGCATCACCACGTGGGCGTTGGTACCCCCGGCCCCGAAGGAGTTAACGCCCCCGAATGCCGGGTAGGGTTTCGTCGGCCAGGGCTCCAGCGCCGTGGGTACCCTCAGTTTATAGTCTTTGAATGGAATGTTGGGATTGGGATTCAGAAAGTGCAGGTTGGCCGGGATCTGCTGGTGTTTCAGGGCCAGCGTCAGCTTGATCATCCCGGCAATGCCCGCCGCTGCCTCCAGGTGCCCGATGTTGCTCTTCACCGATCCGATGACGCAGGGATTGTCCTTTTCACGGCCCTGGCCGATTACCGCTCCGAATGCCCGCGTTTCGATGGGATCGCCCACGGGCGTACCGGTGCCGTGCGCCTCTACGTAAGCCACCTGCCGGGGATCGACACCCGCGTTTTCGTAGGCCGTACGCAGCATTTCCGCCTGGGCGTCGTAGCTGGGTACGGTAAAGCCATCTTCGGTGTGTCCGTCCTGGTTGACGGCCGATCCGCGGATGAGCGCGTAGATGTGGTCGCCGTCGGCTTCGGCCTGGGAAAGGCGCTTGAGCACAATGACACCGCAGCCTTCGCTCCGCACGTAGCCATTGGCCCGGCTGTCGAACGACTTACAATACCCATCGGGTGACAGGAAGCCGCCTTTGGACATCATAATGGACGACTCCGGGCGTAAAATGAGGTTAACACCACCGGCCAGGGCCTGGGCACTTTCGCCCGACCACAAGCTCTGGCAGGCCAGGTGCACGCCTACCAGCGAAGAAGAACAGGCGGTATCCAGCGTGAGGCTCGGTCCTTTCAGGTTATAGACGTAGGAAATCCGGTTGGCAATGGCCGTGAGCGAGACCCCCATCGGTACGTGCGGGCTGATCTGATCGCGCTGCAGCGTGGAAGCCTGAATATCCCAGTAGTCGTTCATAAATACGCCCATGTAAACGCCCGTCTTGGAACCCGAAAAGTCTTCCATCCGGATGCCCGCGTCTTCCAGTGCTTCGTAGGTGACTTCCAGCAACAGACGCTGCTGGGGGTCAATCCGCTGTGCTTCGGCCGGGAAGATGCCGAAAAAATCGGCGTCGAAATGATCCACATCCTTTACGAATCCCCCTTTGCGGGCCTTGATTTTACCCGCTTTGTTGGGATCGGGATCGTAAAACGACTCCAGTTTCCAGCGATCGCCCGGCACGTCCGTGATCGCATCCACTCCTTGCTTCAGGGCATTCCAGAACGCTCCGGGTCCTTCAATGCCTGCCGGAAGCCGACAGCCAATACCTACTACGGCAATGGGTTCGCGGGGATGGGAAGCACGCTTGCCGGACGGAAGCAGATGGGGGTTGTAATGATTCATAAATTGGGTTTCTAATGACTTGTTAATAATTTCTATGAAGGTCGTCTGGAAAAAGTCGGCTTGGGGCCAGAAAAGCCATTGTTTAAGCAAACCGGCCGAAAAGGCCGACTGCTTGAATCCCCTGTCTGAAAGTTTGCTGAAGACCCGGCTTCATCCGTTGCATCAGAAAAGACACACCTCTTCCGTGACCACAGATGCAACTGTCTGAAGCTTGGGTTGGCATACGCCCTTAAAAAGATTGGAAGATTTCCCTGCGTTTTTGTTTGAATGACCGGTATAGTACCCGCCAGTCAATGTCAAAAAAATGGCTTGGGTAACGATCTGATGCTGACGCGTTCAGCACGTAATCTGCCTGCAAGCTTTTACGCAAGTTGACCTTTCTGCCGGATAGCAGCGGTCTTTTTCCGCTTATGGATTTAGGTTTAGGTATCACACCCTAAGGGATGCGAATCAGCTGGGTGCAGCAAAGGGCCCCTTTAGTTTGATGAGAAATGCATTCTACTGTTACCTAATCTGATGTGAATAGCCAATTTGATAGGAATTATTCTGTATTTATTTGCAATTTACAAGTAATTAATTTCCCATAAACATCTTTTTCAGGGGTAGATATTACTTAATTTTCTGAAAACAATAAATGTGTAAGATTACAGGCAGAAACCATCGAATAGACCCTCTGCTGCGATTGGCTACTAAACGGAACAATAAAATAGGATTTTGTCAATGATTCGCACCTGATTTATTGGTTTTTAATAGATAAATCCATTTTCATATTTACCACAGCGAAAAATAACCGTATGAGGAGCAAAAGCCAATAAAAGCAAAAATACGGGGCTAAAGGACCAAAATCTTTTTTTGTGGACTGTCACAACTTCACTTCAACATAAGCACTTTCATGCAGTTTGGTTTAAGATAAAAGGATTGAAGGCGACCCTACGTTTTTCTTAGCAACTATTTTTTATAAGAAGATTATGTAAAAACAATGAATTTCTTACATTAACCAATTCATTATTCGGCGGTGGGTAAAATTGTGCAGAGTAAGCTTTTCCCAGTTGCAGGTTATACCCCTTTAGGGTAATCTGATCCCATTTTCAGGTCTGAAGCCCCACCTATCCTCCATAGTCAGGCAGGGCAGGTGCAGATGCCATTTCATTTTACCGGTAAGAATTCGTCGAAAGCCGATACAGGCGGGCGGGCATCAGGGGAATTTTTTCGCTGGAAAAATACAGGCTGAGCTCACTGGTATAGCCAATGCCTTCCATTTGCCCCAGGCCGGAAGCATCACCCAGTTTGATCAGTTTCCGATTGCCTGACAACCAGCGTCCGCCCTTAAAGTCAGTGAGTACCCACATAAACACCCCCAGCCCGCGGGTATAGCCCACCAAAACGACTTCTTTCCCGGATGGACTCATATCGGCCCCGGTCACCAACCCGCGGGCATCGAAGCTATCTACCCGCTGGGCCTGGTGATTGCCCGGTATAGCCGGCACTGTATAAATATGACAACGGCTGTCTTCCCAGTTCTTGGTAAACAGGTACAACTGGTTATCGAAAAAAATGAAAGCTTCGCAGTCAAAGTTGTGACGTTCGCGCGGCGTAAAATCGGTCTGATCGGCGTACGTGAAGGCAATGGTTTCTACTCCAACCCGAAGGGTATCGGCCCCTGGTTGCAGGGCAGAAAGCGGGAAACGGTAAAACTTCAGATTTTGCCGGCTTCCCTGGTTGTTACCGATGTCGCCGACGTACAGGTGGGATGCACTGACTGCCAGGTCTTCCCAGTCTACGTTGGTAGCACCGTTGAGTACGACGGTCTGTAATATGCTGCCGGTAGTCGTGTCAATGGCGTACAGTTGATTGGCTCCTCCGCTGTCGTTGTGCGTCCAGAGCCGGCCATTGGCAAACACCAGCCCGGAGCTCTCCGCAATGGCGTCTGCCAATTTGGTTTTCACGTCGGGTTTGTTTTTCCCGTAAATGCAGCAGGTGGTATCGCCCGAAGCGTTGGGGTTGTAGTTTTTAGCCGCCGGATCATTGCACTCAATACAATCGCTGGGTTGTTTTTTACAGGAAGCCAGGGTCAGCAATAATAGCAGGAAGTGCCAGGGACGAATCATTTTCAGGTGGATTTCAGAGGTCAGGGCAATAGGGATTGTTGCCAAAGTAACGAAAATCAGCGCAAATCCCTGCCCGTTTTTTATCGGTATGCAGCGGAATCTTTTACATTGCATTATTGTAACACTTCATCCTGGCATTACCCCTTGAATTGATTATTATGCCCTACCCCATTTCTGAAAGGAGGCCGCATAACCCACTCCGTTTCGGCTTTCCGGCTCCCCTACCCGATCGTCCTTTCCATCGAACCAACCTGTTCCGGCTCATTCTGCCATTTTCTTTACGTACCATCCTTTGCGGGCTCTTTTTTCTGGCGAAGATGCCGGAAATGCAAGCCCAGTCGGAATCGACCCGACGATCGTCCTACGAACTGCAGTTGATCTCCGAAAACGATGTGTACCTGTTCGACCTTACGGATCAGTACTATAGCAATGGCTTCCAGTTGCACTTACGCAAACTCCTCCCTAACCACTCTCCTTTGCCCGACGATCACCAGGAAAAAAAGCCGCTCATTCGGAAAGCCATCCTTCACTGGACGATCAACCAGAGCATTTACACGCCCAGCAAAATTTTTTCTTGGTCGATAGACAAGATTGACCGACCCTACGCCGGCTGGCTTTCGTTGGGCAGCGGCCTGTCGCTCTTTCTACGGGACAGGACCGTCCTGAACGGAGGACTGGAGTTAGGCGTGACCGGGCCCTGGTCAGGCGCTGAACGAACGCAAAAGGGATGGCATTCTTTTTTTGGAATGGACAAACCCCGCAACTGGGACTACCAGATCCGCAATGCGGTAACCACCCACGCCAGCCTGATGCTGCAAAGACAAGTAATCAGCAAAGCTTCTTTTGACCTGATCAGCCAGACCGCTTTGCTGGTCGGTTCTACCCTCAACCACGCCCGGCAGGGAGTGTTCATTCGCCTAGGACACCTGGGTCCGGTCCATCATTCCATCTTTACCCACAGCCGCCTGGATCACGCCCTTCCGGAAGCGGATATTACCAGAAAAGAGTTTTACTTTTTTGCCGGTGCCAGCCTGGAACGGATTTTTACCAACGGCCTGATCGATGGCAGGCTCATGGACGACCTGGAGTTGGTCCGGGGTAAAAGCCTTCCCTGGTTACAGCGGTACCGGTGGGGAGCCAGTTACGGCAACCACCTTGCCGAAGCTACCCTGGCCATTCATCACCTGAGCCCCGAATTTCAGGGCGGCAAACACCACAGTTACGCGTCCATCGAGATTGCGCTACGGTTTTAAAGGCTCGCTCCGCTTCTGCTACCAATCCACCACTGTCGGGCAACCGGCTTACCTGTCCGTTTCGGTAAAGACAAAATGACAAGCTGGGGAAACGCATTGGTCTGCTGTTTCCCCAGCTTATCAATCCGTCCACTGGGTTCAGATCTCAATGGGGTTCCCCATTTCGATGCGCATCACGCTATCGGTCATCCAGCAATCCTGATACGGCGACTGGGTTTGTCTGGACAAGGTAAACAGGTAGGCCACCCGGTTGCCGTATTTATCGGTGAGCAGCAACACCTGCTGGGCCTGACCGTCCTCAATGACCATCTCCCCCAGGCGATAGGAACGGAAGTTGATGATGGGTTCGTACAAAGGATTTCTGACCAATTGTTTGTAGCGGCTCAGCGGACCGGTAACGGCTTTGTTACCGGGCGAGGCAAAGTTGAAGGTAACTTCAATGCCATCGTCTCTTTCATCGTTGCGTTGCAGTGCTTTCAACTGGAGCATCACGACTTCGTGAGGCAGTAGATCGGATGAAGGCATAGGCTGGTCAATCAATTCGTAAGTGGGGCTCATAAGCTGAAAGTTTTTGGTTAAAGCCAGAATACTGTTCTCAGAATTACGAAACGCGGAAACATCAAAACCAGAACTGATATCAGGGGGCACTCAAACTACTACCTGACGGGCAAAGAAAATCACTGTGGGTCAAGGTCAAGCAATCACGGGCGAGTGAGTAGAAAAGGATGGATGAGGGAATTTGCTTCCACCCAACCCGGTTCCTGGCACCCAGCCAGGGCGATACCCATCTTCACATGGCACGCACTTTATCTAACTTATAACATTAATACGACATGCCGTCCTAAAAAGAACGTCTATATCAGCAAAAAATCATTTCTAAAACAAAATAAAAACCAAAAAAGCCGGACTTCTACGATAACAAATGTAGGAGGCACCACCGATTGGGAGCTGATTCATCCCGTTATAAGGCTCTTTCATCTACGAAAAAAAATATTTCGTCTAATTTGCTGGCGTTTGCCAACTTTTAATATTACATTTACGATGTAAGAAATAACGATATAATCTTTCTGTCTATCCACTAGCTTAAAGGTTATTTACATTACGTTTTTCTTTCCATAGCTGGTTGAAGGATCTTGGGGAAAGGACTGGCGCCTTGCGCCGTCTCCCCCAGGTATCTTCAAACTTCCTCCCTCTCTTTTTCAACTTCTTTTCGTTCTCATATCCGTTTCCGCTGATTTTGCGTGTTGGCTTCATTTCGGCGCTCTGCCAGCCCCATTTCAGCGTAACAATGTTTTTTTGTTCTTCTATGAATTCTTCTGCTACCCTGCGCCGACATTTACTCCTGATCCGTCAGTACAACCACCTTACCAATTCCCGGTGGAGCACCTGACTGGGATACCGGCACAGCAGATTCGGCAGTCTGGCTTCTTTATAGGTCAAATCGTGCGGAGACTGGCCTATCCGCAGCCGTTGGTTCACTACATCCAGCTCTAGGGGCTTATAAAATCTCCACTTCCTGAGGAACCATAAACAACAGGATACACCCTTCTTCGGACTTGACGGCGTGTTTGAAATTGGGGGGCGTATACAGATAATCCCCGGCGGAAAGTTTGGCACCCTCAATCGTGGCGCTGCCTTCCAGCACGTACAGTTCTTCACCCGCCGGATGATTGTGATAGGGATAAGCAGCGCCCGGCTCAAATTTCAGCAGAAAGGTGAGAGCCCGACCGGCCTTTTCATCATAGCGAAGGGCTTTTATCCTTATGCCCTGGGTATTCACTCCCTTTTCTTCCAGCGGTTGCCATTCCTGCTTACTGCTGTGGGTAATGTAGTTTGAGATTGCGGTAGTCATAAGTAGTTGGTAGTTAATTTATTGTTACGTATTAACCTACGCAATTTCGTTAGTTCAGCCGGCTTCGGGAATAGACAATTCTCGGAAAAGCCTGTAATTATCACAAGGCATATTTACGCTGATAGGCTTTGGGAGAGAGCCGGGTGTGTTTCTTGAAGAAGTTGGAAAAATAAAAGGGGTCATTGAAGCCCAGCCGATAAGCTACTTCCTTCACTGAATAAGCGTGATAGGTCAGCAGTCGTTTGGCTTCGGAGGCAATCAGACCATACATCACATTCTGCGCCGTCTTTCCGGCGTATAGCTTCGCTTGCTCGGTGAGCTTGGCTTCCGTAGTGCCCAGCATTTCTGCCAACTGCGAAAGCGAATAATGATGTTCAAAATTGGCCCTTACCAATTCGAGGAATTTCAGAAACAAGGCTTCCGGCTTCCATATTTCATCTCCCCTTTCCACTTTGGCCCGATTGATTTCCACCAGCATGAGTTCGATCCGGGCGTGAATAGAAATCAGGTATTGATAGGGCTTTCTTTGAAGTTCCTCACGAATGCATTGGAGCTGCGTTTCCATCGCAGAATGATGGGTTACGTTGATCACTTCGTTCATATCGAAGTGGCAGAACAGGCCATTGTGAAAGATCAGCTCAATGTCGTGGTCGTTTTTGCAGAAGAAGTCGAGGGTAAACTCCAGAATAAAGCCGGCTGCCTGATTGCGTTGGGTAAAGAAGTGAACCTGACCGGACGTAATGGTCAAGACCTGATGCGGCCTGAGCGTCAACTCCTTTTCATCTACCACCACCGTTGCCGTTCCCTGCGAACACCAGATCAGTACGTATTTCATCACACGCCTGGGCTTGTCGATCAGCGGATATTCATCCAATGTCTTTATTTCAACCATGGGAAGGTTCTTTTAATCATCAGCTGACTTTTTGGTTAACAGTAAGCTATAGTGCTTCTGATCATCAATTCAACGAAAAAGAAAGGACAGTCTCCCATTTCATTCATTCAGATCGTGGATTTGCCTTTCTCATCTATTCATTGGGCAATAAAGTGGCTGAAATTACTATAAAACACCGCATTAGCCTTTGAAAAGGAAGGGAGACAGTTCGTCTGCTCAACCCATCGCATCTTCTTTCCGCATTTCAGGAAGACCGCCCGGATAGCTGACTGCTACGCCTTCTGATTTTCCTTGCCGAAGGAGAAGAGACGTAAAAGAGGACGAAACCGGAGAGAATGGTGACCAGACCCAACAGGGAGAAAAGCCGCAGCAGCAGATTGCCGAAATGGTCGCGCGTGGAATAGTCCATAGTATGCAGCATCCAGAGAAAGTCGAAAATGCGCCATTTTTCGTTGCGAAACTTCTGTACCGTGCCCCATTCGGCCGCTACGTACACCGTGGTACGGCTGGGGTGCCGGAAACGGATAGCGTAGGCCGGTAGCGGATTTTCCCGGTATTCGTGGTGGGCATCGGTAGTGGTCAGGTAATGGATGCTTGCCACCTCCGCCGTACCGACAAACCGGCTTTGGGCCAGCGCCAGAGCTTCATTTTGGCTGAGCGGTGGGCGCAGTTTACCCGTGCGGGCATCGGCCAGCTGCACACTTTTGGGACTGGCATCCCCGGCTTTTTCCTGAAAGGCAACCTGGTATACCGGAACACCCAGCACATCGATCAACTGAAGCGAAGAGATGGCCAACTGAGGGTACTGATGACGCAACTGGTCGATTACTACGCCCGGTCCGGTGAGGGCTTCGGTAGAAAGCGCCGGGGCGGGTTTGCGTTGGTAGTCTCCGTGGATTTCATCCATGTCGCTCCAGCTGAAGTAGAGACCTCCGGCGGTCCACATCAGAAACTGAATACCAAGCAGCAGGCCCAGGTAGCGGTGCAGCTTGCGGATGCGAAAATGCCCGTTGCGTTTCATCAGTGAATGGCTAAAGCGCTGCGAATAAATGGGTTCCTTTTAGGGTTTGTTGCTGTCTACCCGGATGCGTGCTTCGCGGTTGGCCAATTCCCAGGCCGTGTGAAAAATCAGTCGGGTAACCCTTTCTGCCCGGCCAAAATCCATTTTTTCCACGTCGTCCGTAGGCTGGTGGTAATCTTCGTGCACGCCGTTGAAGTAGAAAGCCACCGGAATCCGGTGCCGGGCAAAATTATAGTGATCCGAACGGTAATAAAAGCGGTTCGGGTCGTTAGGCGCATTGTACCGGTAGTCCAGCCCAATTCCCGCGTGCTTCCGGTTGGCCTCTTCATTGATGGCGTGCAGTTCCGACGAAAGCTTGTCCGAGCCAATGACGTAAATGTAATCGGGAACGGTTCCGTTGGCTGGCTTGTGCAGATCATCGGTACGGCCAATCATATCGATATTGAGGTTGGCAACGGTATTTTCCAGCGGAAACACCGGATAGTCGGTATAGTACTTTGAACCCAGCAGACCTTTTTCTTCACCCGTAAAGGTCATAAACAGGATGCTCCGACGCGGACCGTGGCCTTCAGCTTTGGCCTGGGCAAAGGCCTGCGCTAATTCCAGCACCGCCACCGTGCCCGAGCCGTCGTCGTTGGCCCCGTTGTAGACTACTTCTCCCTGCGTGCCCAGGTGATCGTAATGGGCCGTGATCACCAGCACTTCGTCTTTTTTGTCCGTTCCTTCTACCAGACCCAGCACGTTTTCTGTTTCCACCGGCACCTCTGTCCTGCTCACCACCAGATGTACGTCCGTTTCCGGAGTTTCGCTAAGTAGTTTTTTCTTTTTTCGTACCGGGCGGTTGGCTTGCTTCAGTAAGTCACTTTCGCTTATCCCCAGCGCCCGGGCAGCGGCCGGCAATGACAAAAAAAGGCTGAGATTGGGCGACTGCTCACGCTGGATCGGGAAACCCAGTTGAGAGCGACGGATGTAATTGGCGTATTGCGACAGGTTTTTGCCGAAAATTTCACCGGCTTCGTCGATGAAGAATACCTGACGGGCTCCTTTCTGTAACGCCAGTTGCTCCTTCTCCCGATAATGCTCCCGCCAGCTATAGTTTCTCTTCTCACCGGTCACCAGCGAACGGCCCCGCTTGTCGGTGGGTTCCCCCGCAAAAATCAGCACGACCTTGTCCTTCACGTCGATGCCTTTGTAATCCGAATAGCGTTCCGTTTCCAGGCCATAGCCCGCAAACACCAGGGGAGCGCGGAAGGAATGGTCTGCCGTACCCAGCCCCAGAGGCATAAACTCAGCGGGAAAAGCCAGTTCCTGTCCGCCGATGACCAGTTGGGCCGTTTCCAACTGCTGCCTGACCAGCGTAAAAGGTTGGAAATACCCGGTAGCTGGTCCGTGTGCCGTCGAAACGGGCGGTTGCAATCCGAAATCAAAGAATTGATAAGCAATGTAGTCAGCCGCCATTTTTTGTCCGGCTTCTCCGGTACCGCGTCCCTGCAGACTGTCGGAAGCTATGATCCGCAGGTGGTTGAGCAGGTCATTGGCCGTGATGGTGCGGGCGTATTCAACCGCCGGGTCACTGGCCGTTTCCGGAATGGCCTGTTGGGCAAAACTAGCTTTGCCCAGACCGATAGCAATCAGGAAGGCATACCAACGTATTTTCTTCATTTGATTCAATGATTTTTATGATCCAACACACAGGAAAGATGGTCCAAATACGATCTTTGTGCCTTTTCAACGGGTACCTACGGTTATGGCAGTCGGCGCTTTGGTACTTTCCCACGAACACGTTTCCAGCATCATTCGGCCCTTTATCCGTTTCTTTTCTTTCCCTTCGGATACCCACAACTCAGCCGGTCCTTCTACGGTGCCCCATACTTGGTTGGGATCAGCGGAAGGATAAGCGATCATGGTATGGGCCGTAACCGACGGCATTTTGAGCTGAAACACCAGGCCTTCGTGTCGGAAACGGATTTCGGCACCCGTCATGATTTTGGCGTGTTCGGAGCTGTCAAAAGTGCGGTTGAGTATCTGGTAATCATTGGAAACCAGGTGAAAGCCCGACCTCAGCACGGTGTCGCCTTTCTGCAGGTAGACGTACGTGCCCGGGCTACCGAAAATGTTCCATCCTTCCCCGGCAAAGTGGTACCAGGTCCAGTAACTACCCTGCCGTTCCGGGGTATCGTCCAGCCTTCCCTGTTCGTGGTAAGCCTGTCCCTTCACTTCTGTTTCATACCCTTCCCAGGCGATTTTTCCCGACAAGTTGCCCCGGGGGATCTGCGATACGTAGCTGAAACTGGGTGCTCCCTGGGGTGCGCCGCTGATCCAGGTTTGCAGGAAGCCGGGCATGACACCGGTGGGGAAAGCAGCAAAGGGCGGGCGGGTTGGGGAGATTTCGAAACTGGCCGCAACGCCCGGCACATTGACCCGGATGGCGTACTTTCTCTCCCGACCGGAGCCCGAAGAACGGATCAGGAAACGGGAAGGAATCTCCAGGTGGTCGGCGGAGGTCCGAATGTCTGACTGGGCGAAGGTAGCGGAGGTTTTCTGCACTTTTCCATCCGGCGTTTTCATCGACATCATCATCAGCGCTTTTTTTTCGGCACCGGTTTCTTTTTCGTTCCACCAAAGCTGGGGAATAAAAGCCAGTACGACGGTGCTTCCATCGGCCAGGAAGAAGTCGAAGTACCACCACTGCAACTGCACTTTGGGTTTCAGAAAGTTGTCCTCCTGAATCCGGTGCAGGCGTCCGGTTTTCTGCCATTGGTGATAGCGGAGAAACTTGCGCACCAACCCGTTGGGGATGGCTTTGGCCGTCAGTTGCTTTTGGAAAGGTTCTTTGGGAAAGGCAAAATGGCCGTCGGGCTGCGGCTTCATTTCGTATGTCTGCGTAATCCATTCCCGGGGGATGGCACCGTAATAATACGCCGAAGAAGCGCCTCCGTCCGAAGGCGTTTCCCACTTCAGCCGCGGATCATTGGTGGGCACTTGGATCTTGAGCAGGAGCAGATCCTGAACTCCCTGGAAGAGATTCCGGGCAGTAGGAACAATCTGCTCCTGGGTCAACAGTAGCACGAATCCACTGGGAGCCAAAGACGCAGGCCGGTACGCGTGCTGGTCCGAATACCTCAGCCAATCATTCCGACGGACCAAATGAAAAAGGGTTTCTGAAGCAAAAGCGGCACTGCAAGAAACCGCCGACAAAAAAGCCAGCAGCCAAACACGAATCATTCCCATTACTCCCGGTCGTTACGAAAACGGGAATTTACCGGATTATGCGGAATTCTCAACGTTGACCGATGTAAGGTAGTAGATCAATCAGGTGTTGGGCCGGTTGATTTCTTCGGTAGCGGCCAATGGCTGCTCCGGATTCACTTCTGCTGCCAGTTCAATGCGTTCCTTGGTCTTTACATCCCGCTCGTGCTGTTGTTTGTACACCCGCACCAGAAGCAGGAAGTAAGAAATCAACAGCGGACCAATGACCAGTCCCAGAATGCCGAAGAAAGGCACCCCAATGACCACCCCAATAATGGTGACGAGCGGGTGAATGTCGCCCAGTTTTTTGGCAATGGAAAAACGCAGCACGTTGTCGATGTTCATTACCAGGATGAGTCCGTACAGCAGCATGCCCACGCCCCGGCCGGTATACCCCTGCACGATGGCAATAATAGCGGCCGGGCCCCATACCAGGGGCGTACCCAGTACCGGAATGAAGGAAACAAAAAAGCTGACAACACCCCAGAACAGCGCATCGGTAAAGCCGAAAATGACGAAGCCCAGACTCACCAGCCCGGCCTGCACCAGGGAAATCAGCCCCTGGCCTACCACATTGGCATTGATGGAGTTCCGAAGCTCCGTGTACATATCCCGCATGGTCACGTCGTTGAAGGGCAGGTAGTCGCGCACGGCTTTGCGCATCGGGCCCTCCTCCGTATACATATAGTACAGCACAAAATACATCAGGCCAATGATCAGCAGCAGGTCCAGCGCCCCGTTGATAATGGAAGGAAATAGATTGGCGACAAAGGTTCCGCCCCTTTCGGCCACCGTTCGCAGCAGATCCTCATTCTTCATGTCCATCCCCGTCCATTTCTCCAATTGGGTGATCACCCCCAGAATCTGATCCAGGTTTCGGGTATAGGTGATGATCTTATCCGTAAGCATCAGGCTCAGGAAAAGGAAAGGCAACACGATGATGATCAGCGAAAACAGAATGATGCCCACGGTAACGGGTATCTTTTTCCATTTTTTCACCTCCGTAAAATAATCAAAGGGGCGTTTGAATAACACGTAAAGAATCAGACTCCCGATAAAGGCCGACAAATACCCCGATAGCCCGTAAAACAGAAACAGACCCAGCGCAAAAATGACGACAATCAGAAAAACCCGCTTTTGTCTGCGGGAGTAAAGGCTGTTCATGGAAGAGGTAAGTATAAAATTCCGATAGACTGAAATTAAGATCAACCAAAAAATTGGAGGGAAGCACTACACCGCTTTTACGCAAACGCTCCGGACAGAGTTGGGTTGTATTGAACCACCGAACGGACAACCTTCGTATTCGTCCGTTCGGTGGCCGCGAAAGGCTATACCTGCAGGGAGGCGATGCATTCGATCTCCACCAGGGCATCCATGGGCAGCCGGGATATTTCTACGGTAGAGCGGGCGGGGCGGTGGCCATTGAACACTTCGGTATATACGCCATTCATCCGGGGAAAATCGGCCATATTCTTTAGAAAAACCGTTGTTTTCACAATCTGAGAAAGGCTCAGGCCTACGGTAGCCAGCACCTGGGTAATGTTTTCCAGCACCTGACGGGTTTGTTCCTCCACGGTGACGGCTTCGATCTTCATCGTCTCCGGATTGATCGGAATCTGACCGGAGCAGAAAACCAGGTTGCCAGCCACGATGGCTTGTGAGTAGGGACCAATCGCTTTGGGAGCTTTGTCGCTGTGAACGAATTCCATGATTCAAAAATAAAGTTTAGGATGAGTGCCCAAAGTACGTAATTTTGCCTCAACCTGTACTGATATTCTTTCTCCCTTACCACAAAAAGGCTTTTCTCTTGGCTACCCTCACCTTAAGTCAAATCCACATTTACCCGATCAAGTCATTGGCTGGAATCTCTCTTGCCAGCGCCCGGATGGAAGAGCGCGGACTGCAGTACGACCGCCGCTGGATGCTGACCGACCCGGAAGGTCGCTTTATGACCCAACGCGTTTTCACGGAGATGGCCCTGCTGGACGTGGCCCTAACGGATCGTTTCCTCCGCATCAGCCACCGTCAGAAAGATATGCGCCCGCTTGACGTTCCCCTGACCATTCCTGATACTGATCCCTTATCAGTTACCATTTGGGATGATACCTGCACGGCATTGCCCGTAAGCACCGAAGCCGACCAATGGTTCAGCGCCGCCCTGGCCCAGCCCTGCCGGCTAGTGTACATGCCCGATACTTCGGTAAGGCGGGTAGACGAAAAATACGTGGCCGAACCCCTCAACGTCAGTTTTGCCGACGGCTACCCGGCGCTGCTCATCGGACAGGCTTCACTGGACTACCTCAACGCCAAACTGCCCGCACCATTGCCGATGAACCGCTTCCGGCCCAACCTGGTCTTTACCGGGGGCAGCCCGCACGAAGAAGACGAATGGAGCGATTTCCGGGTAGGAGAAGTTGCGTTTCGGGGCGTCAAACCCTGCGCCCGCTGCGTGCTCACCACCATCGACCAACAAACCGGCGAAAAGGGCACCGAACCGCTCAAAACCCTGGCTACTTACCGTAAAAACGGACACAAAATCCTGTTCGGCCAGAACCTCATTGCCCTGTCAGCGGGAACGATCCGGGTGGGGGATGTGATTGAACGTTAACACCCAAGCAATGGCCCAGTGTGTCTGCCCGACCCAGCCTTCCACATCCGCTATACCAAATTGATTCATTTTTTAGGGAAGTCCGGCAGGCTTCGGCCGAAAGCTGGGCTGATGGGTGGCCTCCGAAAAAACAAAAAAATTTCTCCAACACACTAAGTGTTTTTTGGGATTCAATCCGTCTTTATAAAACCAAAGCAAAATGATTTCATAATTTCAAGAAATATTTTGCCTATACACGGAGACAAACGAAAGAGACAACGATGGAATCAGGAAGAGTGGGGAATGCCGAAGTACGATTCAAAACATCGCAGGAATTTACTCCGCCGCTGGCAGGCAAGGTACTGGATGCCGAATTCCTCATCCGGAAGGCCTTCGAGCAGGATGTCGATGCGGGGATTACGCTCCTGTTTCAGCACTATTACGCGGTTTTGTGCAGCCATGCCATCCGCTACGTTTCTTCCAGGGCCATTGCCGAAGACATCGTGTCGGATGTGTACTACGAATTCCAGTCCCGGCAGCTTTACCAAACGGTCACTACTTCCTTTCGGGCTTACCTGTTCACAACCGTCCGAAACCGAACTTTTGACTACATCCGGGTCGAAATGCGAAGAAGTGCTTCCCTGGAAAATGCCCGCTATTCCTGCCTGCCTTCGACGGCACAGCCCGACTCTATCACCCAGTACGAAGAGCTGTACCAGGATATTCAGCACGCGATCAACGCCATGCCGATCAAGCGCCGGCAGATTTACCTGATGCACCGTTTTGAAGGAAAAAAGTACCAGGAAATTGCCAATGAACTGAACCTGTCCCTGCGCACGGTGGAAGCCCACCTGTACCAGGCCATCCGGCAGATCCGGATTGCCTTGAAAGACAAGTGGCTTGGTGTGATTTTGCTGATCGGCCAGGTATTCAGACTCTTTTAGGGAAGCACCCGCTGTTTTTGTTCCCAGCTATTAAATAGATCAAACTCTTTTCCAATGAATCACCCAGTAACTCAGGAATTGCTTTTTGCCTACTTCGAAGGAAGGGCAACCGCATTCCAGAAGCAATTGATCGACCAGTGGGCCCGGCAAGAAGATCACCAGGAATTCTTTTACGAATGCCTGACGGAGTGGGAACGGCGTAATCTGCAATTCCCGGTGAATGTGGAGTCGGCCATTGAGCGGCAACGGGCACGGATTGCCCAGAGCCGCCAACCGGTCACTGAGCAAGCCTTGAGTACCGAACCGATGCAGGCCCCTCCACAGTTGACTTACGCAAAGTACCGGTGGCTGGTAGCGGCTTCGGTTACCCTGGCACTGCTGGTGGGCGCTTACTTCGGCCGCGATGCGCTCCTTTTCCAAACCTACCAAACGGGCTTCGAGCAGGTAAAGGAGGTCCGGCTGCCCGATGGAAGCCTGGTTTCCCTCAACTCCAATTCCACCCTCCGGATTCCCCGGTTCGGCTTTAATGACAATGACCGAAAAGTCTACCTGACCGGCGAAGCCAGTTTTTCGGTTACGCACGCCGCCAACCACCAGAAATTTATTGTAAAGACGCTGCAGGGATTGGATGTAGTGGTGCTCGGAACGGAATTCAACGTGTACACCCGGGAGCGGGGAACGCGGGTCGTCTTGAACCGGGGGAAGGTGCAATTGAATTACCAGGAAGGCACCACGGAAAAAAAGCTGCTCATGACGCCAGGCGATCTGGTTACCCTCGATACGAACGGGCGGGCTAGCCTGCGCAAAACCGCTGAACCGCAGAACTTCTCTGCCTGGAAGGAACACCGGTTTGTGTTTGAGGAAACCACGCTGCTGGAAATCACCCGGATTTTTAAGGAAAATTTCGGCCTCCGGGTGGAAGTGGCTGACCCTGAGCTGGCGCAATGGAGCGTATCGGGCTCTTTTACGGCGCACAACGCCCACGAATTACTGGATATCATTACGGAAGCCTCCGGACTGTCTTATCGAAAAGACGGAAATCGCATTACCATTCACCAGCGGGATTAATCCATCAACCCACTCAAATTCCACTCTAACTACTGTTGTATGAAAAAAGTTGTATCAGTCCTCCTCTTTGGGGCACTGCTGGGAGGGGTACATCCCAGTTTTGCCCAGCTATTTGCCAAGGTCCGACAATCGAACACCCAGGAAAGCCCCTCCCAGCCCGCTCCCAAACGCCTGCGGGACGTGTTGAAGGAACTCAAGGCGCACTACCGGGTCGATATTCTCTTTTTCGACCGCAATGTCGAAGGGCTTACGGTGGCTGGCAGCCAGGTCGACTACGACCGCAAGATCGAGCAAAACCTGGATTCCATTCTCACCCCTCTGGGCCTTCGGTACAAAAAGGTGAAGAACGGCGGGTACATCGTGGTGGCACCCGAAAAAAGCCGGAAAGAGGAGAGCCAGAATATGACAATCCCGAATAACCTGGCCGATCAGTCATCCACAGAGGGCAATCCTTCCGCCCAGTCCGAACTGTCGGCTTCGGCCGCCCCCCTGCCCGATCACCAGGTAAGTGGTGTCGTCACTGACTCTCAGGGACAGGCCTTGCCCGGCGTAAGTATCGTCATTAAAGGAACGACCAACGGTACGGCTACGGACCCGACGGGGCGTTATTCCCTGACCCTTCCCTCTGGAGAAGCCACGCTGGTCTTTTCATACATCGGCTACCTGCGCGAAGAAATAGCCGTGAACGGACGCACGACCATCGACGTTTCGCTGGTTGCCGACATTACCTCCCTCAACGAAGTCATCGTGGTGGGCTACGGTACACAATCCAAGAAAAATCTGACGAGTGCCATCAGCAACGTAAAACCCGAGGAACTGAACCGGGGGGCCATTACGGATGTGGGCCAGCTCCTGCAAGGGAAAGTGCCCGGGCTGAACATTTCGGCCAGTGGAGATCCCAACCGCCCGGCGGCGGTCGTACTGCGGGGTGCTTCTACCCTCAACAGTTCACAGGGTCCGTTCTACGTCATCGACGGAGTTCCCGGGGCGGACATTTCGATCCTGGCTCCTGACGACATCGCCTCCATTGATGTGTTGAAAGATGCCGCTGCCACGGCGATTTACGGCAACCGGGCAGCCAATGGCGTTATCATGGTGACCACCAAACGGGGCAAAAAGGGCCAGATGCAGGTGAGCTACAGTGGGTACGCCGGTATTGAAAACGTATCCAATCAGCTTGACATGATGGATGCCAACCAACTGCGGGATTTTTTGACCAAAAACGGGCAGTCCTTCACGCCCGCCGACGACAAGGGTGCCAACACCAACTGGCAGGAAGCAGCACAAAGAAAGTCGGCTTTCTCTCAGAACCATAACCTGTCGGTGAGCGGGGGCACTGACCACAGTACGTACAGTGCCAGCCTGAACTACGCCGTGAAAGAGGGGATTCTTTTGGGCAGCCAGTTGCAACGGGTGATTGCCCGGCTGGCGGTGGATCAATACGCCCTAAATGATAAAGTAAAGTTTGGCCTGATCGTGACCAACTCAAACAGCAACGGCAAGAATACGCCCCTTCGCAACAATGTCCTGCAGCAAATGATCAACCATTTGCCCGTTTCGCCGGTCAAAAACGAAGATGGCACGTACTTCGAAAATTTTATCAAAACCGGGTATTTCAATCCCGTTGCGATGATCAATTATGCCAAAGACGATACGAAGAACAATACCCTGGTGGGCGCTTTTACCACGCACGTCAACCTTCCTTTCGGCTTTAGTTATGACCTGAACCTGTCTTACCAGAATTCTACCACCCTGCACGGAGAGTCGTACGACAGCTATTACAGCCAATACAACAGCGCTCAGTTTTATACCAACCCTGACCCCGCGCTCATTTCCACCCGGGGCTTGCTCAACTTCGGCACCAACGGCTCGGCCCTCCGCAACATCTACCAGGACACCCGCACCGTGGCCGAAAGCTTCCTTACCTGGGATAAACAACTGGGCGACCATTCGATCAATGCGGTATTGGGGTATTCCTGGCAGCAGAATGATCTGGGCGATGGCTTCCAGGTGACCAGCACCAATTTCGCGGCCAACAGCATTGGCTACAGCAACTTCGCCCTCAGTAATCCCTACGCCATTCCTTCGTACCGGATCAATTTTGGCAACAGCGATGTGTACCAGAAAACGCTGCTGATCTCCGATTTTGGTCGCCTCAACTACAATTACAAGGACAAATACCTGCTCCAGGCTTCCATCCGACGCGACGGCGGTTCGGTGTTCGGGCAGAATTACCAGTGGGGTTATTTCCCCTCCGTGGGCGTGGCCTGGCGATTGAACGAAGAAGGATTTATGAAAAGCCAGTCCGTTTTCAATGATTTGAAACTGCGGGCCAGCTACGGTGTAACCGGTAATTCATCCGGCTTCAATGCCTACACCGCGCAAACCATATCGGGCAGCCTGGGTACCTACTACTACAACGGCACCCAGGTAGCAGCCTACGGACCGACCCAGGCAGCCAACCCGAACCTACAGTGGGAAAAGACGTCTACGACCAACATCGGGCTCGATTTCACCATCCTGCAGGGTGATGTAAGCGGTTCGGTTGAATGGTATGACAAAAACACCACGGGCATGATCTACTCCTACAACGTAAATCCCGTGCTGGTGCCCACGGGTTCCATCGTGGCCAATGGCGGAAGTATGAACAATACCGGTATTGAAGTAACCTTGAACGCGGCCATTGTGAAAAGCAACAACGGCTTTAGCTGGAACACCGGTCTGAACCTGGCCCATAACGTCAACAAGATTACCAGCCTGACCAATCCGCTTTTTCCGGGTGGGGATTCCGTCCGCATCAGTCAACCCGACGGGGGTGGCCAAACGGGCAGCACCTTGCAGATTCTGAAGGCGGGCCAGCCACTGGGGCAGTTTTTCACGCTGGAATACGCCGGGAAAAACGAACAGGGTGTTTCGCAGTACATCAACCGGGAAGGCAACCTCACCACGACGCCCGTCATCGGGAGAGATTATAAGTACCTGGGTAGCCCGCAGCCTAAGCTGCTTCTCGGCTGGACGAACAACTTCCGATACCGCAATTTCGATCTGAACATTTTCATCCGGGGCGTATTTGGCAACAAAATCTTCAATGCCACCCGGGCTGACTTGTTCCGCCCCAGCACTGCGCAATTCACCAACATCCTGACGGAGGTAGCCGACGAATCCGTTGCCGATGTCAATTCATACCGGTACTCTTCCCGGTTTATTGAGAGCGGCAGCTACGTGCGCTTAGACAATGCGACCCTAGGCTATAGCTTCAGAGATGTGAGTCCGTACATTAAAAATCTGCGCCTTTACGCTTCGGTAAACAATGCGTTTGTCATCACGGGATACAAAGGCATCGATCCGGAAGTGAACCAGGGCGGCATTGCACCGGGTGTTGATGCGAATAACTTCTATCCCAAAACCCGTACGGTTCTGGTTGGTGTGAACGTAACCTTTTAATGATTGACCATTCACCTTGCATTCCACTTCGTATGAAAAATATATTTCTGTATCGATCCTTTCTGGCCTTATCGTTGTCGCTGCTCATTGGCTGCCACAAACTGGATGTTGAAGTAACCACTCAGTTAACGCCGTCGGTATTTCCGCAAACGGCTGACCAGTTTACCCAGGCTGCCGGACCACCCTACGCTGCTTTACGGGGAAGCTATTCCCTGGATTATTGGTTTATGCAAACCCTGAGCACCGACGAGGCCATTCTGCCGGCACGGGGCGGCAACTGGTACGACAACCAGAACTACCTGATGCTACATTACCACAACTGGACCAAAGACCACGGCTCGACCAACGGTTGCTGGAGCTGGCTGTCGCGGACAATTGGCACTACCAACCAGGCCTTGTCCATTTTACAAACCACCATGCCGGTTTCTACGACAAAGGACAACTACCTCGCAGAATTGAAAATGGTGCGGGCTTTTTCGTATTTCATGCTGATGGACCTGTACGGCAACGTCCCCATTGATACCGTCTATGGCGATTTCAATCCCCGACCCAACGTACCCCGGGCGCAGGTGTTCAATTTTATTGAGAAAGAAGTGAAGGCAGCGCTTCCCAATCTGCGGGAGGACGTAGGCGTAGTTACCTATGGCCGGTTCACCAAGTGGGGTGCCCACGCGCTGCTGGCAAAAATGTACCTTAACGCGGAGGTCTACACCGGCACGGCGCGCGTCCAGGATTGCATTGCCGCTTGTGATGCCATCCTGGGGGCTGAAAAATACAGCCTTGAGCCCCGGAGCTCTTATCTGCAGATGTTTTACCCCAACAACGGACCGCAAACGAAGGAATTTATCTTCGCCATTCCGTACGACCCGGCCGCTGGCTCTTTGCCAGGCACCAACGGCTATATGTACCACGCGCGCTACGATGTGCCCCGCTCGCTCGGTCCGAAGTTCAGCCTGCCCTTTACCCCCAGCGCTCCGAAGAGCACCCTGCCGGAGTTCTACGCGTACTTCAACGATCCGAACGACATTCGCAACGGACAATGGCTGACGGGCCTGCAGTTTATGAACGATGGCGTAACGCCCATTACGGTAAAAACCACCAAGAAGGGATACGACCAGACCTACACCGGTGCGGATGGCGGCGACCCGTATACCTATCAGGTCAATCTGACGCCGAACATTGTCTTAAGACAGGACCCGAATACCTTTGACCTGGGCAACGACGAAATCGCCTGGAACATGGGCTACCGGAATATCAAATTCTATCCGGATGCCACGTCCATCAACCGGAATCAGAACAACGACGTGCCCGTTTTCCGGTATTCTGACATTGTGCTGATGAAAGCCGAAGCGATTCTGCGGGGAGGTACCCCCACGATGGCCCAGACAGCGCTTTCGCTAGTAAATGACCTGCGGGCCAACCGCACCACCTCTCCCGCATTGGCCGACGTGACGCTGGAAGATCTTTACAATGAACGGAGCCGGGAGTTTGCCTGGGAAGCCTGGCGGCGCAACGACATGATCCGGTTTGGAAAATTTGAAGGAACCTGGGGGTTCAAGACCGATTCTGACGTGAATCATCGCATCTTCCCTATTCCGACAAGCGCATTTACGGTTAATCCGGCCGCTTCGCAGAACCCTGGCTATTAATCACAAAGTACTGCAGACGTATTCTCTACCATTAGGACACAAGTGCAGAAGTTGTCAAATTCCGACGCGGCGCGAGGGAGAAAAATGACTTACAATCAAACATTTGCAAAGATGTGTCCTAATCGCGGAAGGCTTCCGGCGCTTCCGAAATTTACCCGCGCTGGCACCGGCTTCGTCCGTGCCAGCGCGTTTTTACCAAGCCCATTTCTCTCAACATATACACCTTATTCCGAAGCAGGCTATTTTTAGCCGGACGACGATGGTCGCAACCCTTTCTATGAGTCAGCCAGCGTTATCTTACGCCTTGCTTTTTCTATTTATGCAAATCCCTGCCTGGCAAAATCTACTTCAAGCCTTGTTTGCCGTATGAGCATTTCCCAAACGAATCCGCCCGTCCGTTTATCCTCCCTGGATGCCCTGCGGGGTTTCGATATGTTCTGGATCATCAGTGGCGAAGGCTTGTTTCACGCCTGGGCCGCAGCTTCCGACAACCCGGCCATCGACTGGATGTCCAGCCAACTCCACCATTCCGACTGGAACGGATTTACTTTTTACGACCTCATCTTTCCCTTGTTCATTTTCATTGCCGGCGTGGCCATGCCTTATTCGATGGGCAAACAGCTGGACACCGCTTTGCCAGCCGAACGGCAAGCGATCAAACGAAAAATCTTCCAAAGCCTGCTCAAACGAACCCTTCTCCTGCTCTTGCTGGGCATGGTGGTCAATGGGCTACTCACCTTTCCGGGATACGAACACACGCGATTTGCCAGCGTGTTGGGTCGAATCGCCCTGTCCTGCTTTCTGGCGGGCTGTATTTTTCTGTTCGGCAGTTTCCGAAGCCAGGTGGCCTGGTTGGTGGGGCTGTTGCTGGGCTATTGGGCGCTGATGGCCTGGGTGCCGGTGCCCGGTTTCGGAGCGGGGGTACTCACGCCGGAGGGCAACCTGTCGGCCTACCTCGACCGGCTGTGGCTACCCGGTAAACTGCACCGCCGTACGTACGACCCCGAAGGTTTGCTTTCCACCCTGCCGGCGGTGGGCAATGCGCTGTTGGGCATCTTTACGGGGCAGTTTCTTCGTTGGCAGTCGACCAACTGGCCCGTTTTCCGAAAGAGCATGGCCCTTGCCCTTGTCGGTGGAGTGCTGATTGGGCTAGCCTGGCTCTGGAACCCGTTTTTTCCGATCAATAAAACTATGTGGACCAGTTCGTTTGTGCTCCTGACCAGCGGCTGGAGCAGTATACTACTGGCGCTGTTTTATTGGGTAATGGATGGGGCTGGCTACCGGAAATGGGCGCTGCCCTTCGTCTGGATTGGCACAAACTCCATCCTGATTTACCTGGCTTCGCACGGCCTGGTCAATTTTGAGTCGACGGCGAACTTCCTGTTTGGCGGCCTGGCACGGCAGGCGGGTCCGCGCTGGCAGCCCGTGTGGCTGGCCTTCGCGATCGTGCTGGTGCAACTGGCGTTACTAGCCTTTCTTTACCGAAAAAAATGGTTTCTGCGCATCTGACCCAATGACTTTCCCGGGAAGCAGGCCGGATGAGCCGATTCCCATTTAAACTTTCCCCGAAAAGGGCTAAACGACCTGACTATGATGACCATTCGACACATTCTGCTGCTTTTGCTGCTTCTTTCGGGCACCCTCTGCCCCGCCTTGGCGCAACCTGATCTGAAAGCGGCGCAGGCACTGCTCAAACGCACCCTGCCCAACCACGCGCAACACTTCAGTATTGAGGCCCTGCCTGCCGAACAGGGAAAGGATGTATTTGAAATAGAAACCCGGGGAGGCAGGATCGTGCTGCGGGGCAGTTCGGGCGTAGCGATTGCGTCGGCGTTGTACCACTACCTCACCGAATACGCCCACTGCCAGATCACCTGGAATGGTACGAACCTGAACTTACCCAACCCTTTGCCCAAGCCCACCACCAAAATCCATCAGGCCACGCCGTACGAATACCGATATTACCTCAATTACTGCACTTTCAACTACAGCATGAGCTGGTGGGATTGGCCGCGCTGGGAAAAGGAGATCGACTGGATGGCCTTGCACGGCATTAACCTGCCCCTGGCCATTACCGGCGAAGAATACACCTGGTACGAAGTATACCGGGAAATGGGCTTTACCGATGCGGAGCTGCAATCATTTTTCAGTGGTCCATCCTACTTCGCCTGGTTCTGGATGGGCAACCTCGATGCCTGGGGTGGTCCGTTGCCGCTGAGCTGGATGAAGAGCCACCGCGATTTGCAGCGCAAAATCGTTCAGCGGGAGCGGGAACTGGGCATGAAACCCGTACTGCCCGCCTTTACCGGCCACGTCCCAGCGGCGTTCGGGAAGCGTTTTCCCAAGGCCAAACTCAAGGCCACCAACTGGACCAACGGCTTTGCCGATACCTACATCCTGGATTCGGAAGACCCCATGTTTGCCGAAATCGGCAAACGCTTCCTGCAAAAGCAAACGGCCCTGTTCGGCACCGACCACCTCTATTCCGCCGATACCTTCAACGAAAATGAGCCTCCTTCCGATGAACCCGACTTCCTGGGCAAACTGAGCGCCCGGGTGTACGAAGGCATGCGGCAGGCCGATCCGCAAGCCGTCTGGGTGATGCAGGGCTGGCTTTTTTATAGCGACCGCAAGTTCTGGAAAGCACCCCAGATCAAGGCCCTGCTCGATGCGGTGCCTAACGACAAGATGCTGCTGCTCGACCTGGCGGCGGAAATCGAGCCGGTCTGGAAGCGGACGGAAGCTTTTTACGGCAAGCCCTGGATCTGGAACATGCTCAACAACTTCGGTGGCAACGTCAACCTGTTCGGGCGCATTGAGGGCGTGGCGAAAGGTCCCGCCGAAGCCCTGCACGATCCGGCCAGCGGCAACCTACGGGGCATCGGCCTGACGATGGAAGCTATTGAGCAAAACCCGGTGCTGTACGAACTGATGATGCACCACACCTGGCGACGCGATCCCATCGACCTGGTCGCCTGGCTGACTGGCTACATCCGCAACCGCTACGGCAACCCAAGCCCAACGATTACGGAGGCCTGGCAGATGCTGAAGAAAACGGTGTACAACGGCCAGGCCATCCGCGACGGGGCCGAATCGATCGTGACCGGACGGCCCACCTTTGATTCGACCACGGTCTGGACCCGCACCAAACTCAACTACGCGCCGGCCGACTTGCTGCCTGCCTGGGACCGGTTCGTGCAATCCATTGATTCCTACGCACAAAGCGATGGCTTTCAATACGATTTGGTTGACGTAAGCCGGCAGGTGCTGGCCAACTATGCCTTGCCGGTGCAACAAAAGTGGGTGAAAGCCTACCGGGAAAAAAATGCGGCGGACTTCCGCAAGCACAGCGCCGAATTTATCGAACTGATCGACGACATGGACCATCTGCTGGCTTCCCGCCAGGATTTTCTCTTGGGCAAATGGGTGAGCGACGCCCGCAAATGCGGCAGTTCCGCAGCGGAAAAAGCACTGTACGAGCAGAATGCCAAGAACCTGATTACCCTTTGGGGAGACGAAAACAGCCCCTTGCACGAGTATTCGAACCGGCAATGGAGCGGGCTGCTGAGCGATTTTTACAAACCCCGGTGGCAGCAGTTTTTCCAACAAGTGGAGCAATCGCTGGAAAACGGGCAAACGTTCGATGCGGCGGCATTCGAAAAGGAGATCAAGGCCTGGGAATGGCGTTGGGTCACGGCCCGCAAGGATTACCCGGCAGCTCCTTCCGGCCGTTCCACCGAAGTAGCGAAAAGCCTTTACGATAAATACCGGCAAAAGATTGGCAAAAGCTATCAATGACCCTTTCCAGAAAAGACATCAGCCCTTCTATTCCGAACCCATGACAAAACCCTTATTAGCCCTTTTTCTGTTGATTGCCTGCTTTTCGGGTGTACATGCGCAGAAAAAAACGTTGAAAAAATACCCCGAAGCCCTGAATTTCCTGGTGATGGGCGACTGGGGAAGAAACGGCGAAGACCACCAGAAACCCGTAGCCCGGCAAATGGGGAAAGTAGCGAAGGAAATCAAGGCCGACTTCATCATTTCGACCGGTGATAACTTCTATCCAAGCGGAGTCGTCAGTGAGTTTGATCCGCTCTGGAAGTATTCCTTCGAAGACATTTACACCGATTTTGCGCTCCAGTGGGACTGGTACCCGGTGCTGGGCAACCACGATTACAAGTCGAACCCGGACGCGCAGGTGGCCTATTCGCGGATCAGTCGCCGCTGGAAGATGCCCGCCCGCTACTACGCCAAGACCTTTCCCATCCACGGCGACACCACCCGGCAGGTGCTCATTGCCTTCATCGACACCAACCCGCTCATTCCCCAGTTTTACCAGGGCGAATACGGCAAAGCCACCGTCGGACAGGACAGCACGGCGCAGAAACAATGGCTCGAAGGCGTATTGGCCAACAATTCACCGAACATCAAATGGAAAATCGTGGTGGGGCACCATCCCTTGTTTACTGCTACCCAGAAACGCCGCGAAAGCTACGATACCCGGGCCGTGCGGGCTTCGTTGAAATCCCTGCTCGACAAGCACCGCGTGGACCTCTACCTCTGCGGACACGACCACGATCTCCAGCACCTGCTTCCCGAAGGCAACACCCATTATTTCGTGTCGGGCTCCGCCTCCGAAAAAACGGAAATCGGCAACCTGCCCATCAGCAAACTGGCCTTGTCGGACTACGGATTCATGGTGTTTTCGGCCAGTGCAAACACGATGCACGTGCAGGTGGTCAATGATACGGGCCAGATTGTCTACACCTACGAACTCAATAAATAATCAACTGCCGCCGGAAAGACCCTTCTTTCCATGCGCAATGTTTGTCTGCTTTATGAAAAAGATCACGCTATTGATTGCCTGCCTGGCGGTCGTTTCCATTGGCTTCGGCCAGGCCCGGAAAGTGTACGACATTACTGCCTACGGGGCCAAGCCCGACGGCGAAACCCACAATACCCGCGCCATTCAGCAGGCCATCGACGAAGCCAGTGCGGCGGGCGGCGGCACCGTGCTGGTGCCAGAAGGCCGCTTTGTAACCGGCGTGATCCGGCTCAATTCCAACGTGAATCTTCAACTGGCCGCCAAGGGTGTGCTGCTGGGCAGTCCGCGCCGGGAAGAATACGGCCCTGGTCACGCTTCGGCCTTACTGGTCGCCAACGGTGCCCAAAACGTTTCCATCACGGGCAAAGGCACGATCGATGGGCAGTCGGATGCGCTCATCAAGGACATTTACCGGATGCTCCGGGCGGGCACCCTCAAGGACGACGAATGGCAGACTGAAAATCCCTGGCACCAGATCCGCCCGGCGGAATACAACCGCCCCAAGCTGATCGAACTCATCAACTGCGACGGGGTGCAGGTAAAGGGCGTCACGATGCAGAACGGCACCGACTGGATTCAGAAATACAACAACTGCACCCACCTGGTAATCGACAGCATCCGGGTAGAAAGCACCACCTTTCTCAACAACGACGGCATCGATGTGGTAGATTGCCGGAACGTGCGGATCACCAACTGCCTGATCAATGCCGCCGACGACGGCATCTGCCTGAAATCGGAGGACCGGAACCGGAAAAACCGCTGCGACAGCATTTACATTGCCAACTGCTCCATCCGTTCCAGCGCCAGCGCCCTGAAGTTCGGTACGGCTTCCTGGAGCGGATTCCACAACGTAACCGTACGCGACATCACCGTGTACGACACCTACCGCTCGGCCATTGCCCTGGAAGTGGTGGACGGCGGCACGATGGAAAACATCGACATCCGGAACGTAGAAGCGATCAATACCGGCAATGCCATCTTCATCCGTATCGGGCACCGCAATCCTGATTCGGTGGTCAGTAGCCTGCGCCACGTGTACATCGGCAACGTAAAAGTGGAGATACCGAAAGGCAAACCCGATGCCGGATATCGGGAAGAAGGGCCAATTGTGCGCGAACCCCACAACGTCTATCCGTCGTCCATCGTGGGCTTGCCAGGCCATCCGGTAGAAGACGTGGTATTGGAAAACATCGAACTGATCTACGAAGGGGGAGCCAGTAAGGAGGTGGCCCATTTCAGTCTTGACTCCCTGGACCGGATTCCCGAAAAAGCACCGGATTACCCCGAATTTTCCATGTTCGGCGAATTGCCCGCCTGGGGATTTTTCGTGCGCCACGCGAAAGGGATCACGATGAAGAATCTGAAAATCAGCTACAAGCAAGCCGATTTCCGGGTACCCATGCTGTTCGGTGATGTGCAGGGTCTGACGCTGGATCGGGTCAACGTTGCGTCGGCAATGAACCCACCCGCCATTGTGCTGCACCGGGTCAGCCAGCCGGTGATGAAAGGCGTGAAAGCGCCGTTCAGGAATCCGGTTGCGGTATGGCCTATCAAGGGAAAAAACACCGGCCAGCAAACGGGTCGCTAAGTCATTTCCACCAAAGCCGACCGTTTAAACTGCCACCAATGACACGGATTCTATAAAAGCGTGCACGTTCCGGTGGCAAGCTATCTGATTCTGCTCGGGGTTACTTCTGGGTGGTGGAATCCGCCGTGTCCGTCCTTTTTCTTCGAAGGTACGCGTGCCAGCCTTGCTCCAGTTTGGCCACGGAAACACCCAGCGCCGACGGTACGTCCGCATTGGTTCTAATCAGCTTCAAAACCGCTTTTCGGCCCCAGGTCTGCTGGAGGTAGTCGATGAGCCAGTAGCCTAACTGGTAAACTTTTTCTCCGTTGGCGCTGTCGTTGAGGTCATCCAGCGAGGGGTATTCTTCGTGCTGCAGGTAGGCCAGTTGGCCCAGGTCTGCGGTTTGCCCGGCAACGTAACAGGCGACGCCCTCCCAGAGCCAGCGGGCATCGTTGTTGCGGGCTTTTCCGAGGTTGTTTCTGAGCAGGTGAATGTGAACGCAATGCGCAAACTCGTGAACCATGCCCTGCATCACGCTGGTATAGCTGTGCGCCGGACCAGGATTAAGCGGCGAAACCAGACTGAACTTATTGATGGAGGCCGAGCCAACCATCCAGTCGGGCGCATTGGGCTGCTGAATCGCTCCGTGGTAGGCCGCGAGCGACGGATACATGCGCACTTCAATCAACGGAAGCCGCCGGACCCCGAACCACCCCAGCACCCGGTGGTAATTCCCCTCCAGCCGCTGCACTACGCTGTCGATCACGGCTGAATCCGACTCGTGATAGAACAGGCGAAAATGAGGCGTTTCTTTCAACTGCGTCAGTTCCGAATCAGTCCAATCCGCCGATTGGTTGACTGCCACCTCGTATGGCGCTGCCTCCACCTGCCTGCCGCCCGACTCCGAATTACGGTTTTTGCGGCGGTTCAGCCGGGCGTGTATGCGCTCATCCAAGCGCCGGGCTCCGGGTTTGTTGTGGGCCTCGATGCGCCGGAACGATTCGTCAAAGGCAGTATCGGCTTTGATTACGTTTTGGGTAGCCCACCAGTCCGGGTCGAAGGCGCCGTATTGCCGGTAGGCCAGGTTACGGGCCGTAGCCACATCTTCCGCGGGAAAGGGCTGGGCCGAATCGGGCTGGATGTCGGTCACGACCAGGTTGCTTTCGGAAGAGACAATGGCGTTGAAGTGGCGTTTGGTTTTCAGCAAGGCCACTTCCTGCTTCAAGGTTCGGTGGGCGATGTACCACTTACCGTTCAGTTCTCGGTAATGCACTTCATTTTCCCAGCGGATCAGCTTGTTTTCACCCAGGCCCAGAATCTTCTCCAATACTTTTGGCCCGAAAATCGGTGCGTATGCAATGCCCTTCGGACTGCAATGGACTGACATATGGATGAAGGCCAGACTGTTCACGTCAATGTAAAACGTGCCCTTGAACAGGGCTTTGTTCTTGTCTTTTTGATCAAAATTGATCACGTACACCTCCCGCCCGTCGTAATGGGTATTTTCGCCCCACTCGAACAGGTGGTTCTGGAGGCCATTTTTACCCAGGAAATGGTATTCAACCAGGTAGCGGGCCAAATCATCGGTGAATATGTTGTAGGCCGTGAGCCCCAGGTCGAAACCATTTAAGACCGGAAAAGCCTTGAGGATGTCGGCGTACTTCTGGTCGTAACGGGCAATGCGGCCCTGCACCAGCTTGACCTGCTTTTGTACTCCCTTGTCGGTAATGCCCCCCCGGTAGGCCTGGTAAATCGACTCCGTTGCCAGAATCGGTTCGCCGTCCTGCCAGGTGTGATCGCGCAGGTAAAAGGTTTGCCGGAAGGGTGCAATCGGATAATTATCGCTGATTCTGGCCAGCGCGTCCTGCACCAGTGACAAAGCTGTTTTGCCGCGCACCTCCACCGCCTGTAATTGCTGCGGTTGGGGTGTCAGGGCAATGGCCAGCGTTTGGCAGGAAGCCCAGCCCGCAAGCGGAAACGCATACGATTCATAGCCCAGGTAGGAAAAGCGAAGGGTGTCCGTTTTCATTGATTCCGGAATGCGCAGCACAAAGTCCCCATTGCCGTTGGTCACGGAACCCAGGGCGCTTCCGCTTATAGAAATACTGGCGAAGGGCAAAAATGCACCGGTAACGCCATCCGTCACCCGACCCTGGATCAGGAGAAGGGAACTGCTTCGGGGGGCGGGTGCTGCCTCTTCCTTCTTCAAGACCAACTGTTCGCCGATCTCCCGGAAAACAATGCCAGTCCCCTCAAATAACCGTTTGAGTGCCTCTTCAAGCGGTTGATCCTGAACCACCAAGGTTACCCTTCGGTTGACGGGAATCAGGTCTTTGCTGTACGAAAAGGAAAGACTGTACCGTCGGGCAACATCCAGCAGCACTTCTTCCAGCGTCGCCTGCGTGTATTGCAGGGATACCGTTCGATGGAGTTGAGCGGGTTGGGCCAGGCACATTCCGTGCAAACCCAGCACAAGCAGGGCCAGTAGAGAAAGTCGCTTCATGGATACAGCAGTTAGCAATGGGAGTAGTAGTTTTATGGATGCGTGGAGACGTCTCTCTGATTGAGCGGCAGCACCGGGCGACAACCAGCGGCGTGTTTCAACCCTGGCCTCTGATTCCTGGTCCTACCGACAGCCAGGGCCGGAAAGCCGGTAGCCTTGGGCTTGTTTGGTGGTGGTAATCTGCATGCTGAAGGCCATTACATCGAGCATTTCCTTCAGCGAAGCCTCCCGGAACGTTCCCCGGAAACGGCAATGGAGCAGCGCTTCGCTTTCCACGTCAATGTGCACGCGGAAGTAGCGCTCCATGACGCGGATCACTTCCCGCAGGGGGCGGTCTTCGAACACCAGCCGATGGGTTTTCCAGGCCAACTGATTCGGATCGCTTTTCTCCACCTTCCGAATGGAATGGGCCGTAGGGATGAACACTGCCCCGTTGCCGGGTTGCAGAAATACCTTCTCCTGCAATGTTGTTTGTACGGAGGCAAAGGCCACCTTTCCCGTCACCACGGCCACTTCCACTTGCTTTTCGTCGGCATAGCCCCGCACATTGAAGGAGGTACCCAGCACTTCGGTCAGGGTTTGCGAAGTATGCACCCGGAAAGGCTTGTGCGGATCTTTGGCGACTTCGAAGAAAGCCTCCCCGTCCAGCCAGACTTCCCGGGCACTCGCTTCGAAAGAGGCCGGGTAGCGAAACTTGCTTCCGGCATTCAGCCAGACCTGGCTGCCATCGGGAAGGGCGAAAAAGGCTGTATCCGCCGGGGAAGTCGTTTGCTCCACCCACCTGACATCGGCAGAAAGCGAAGCGCGGTAAATGCCGTAGCCAATGCCCAGCCCAAGCACCAGCACCGCTGCCACTCGCCCAAGCCAGGCCCGCCGCCCGAAGCGGGTAGAAAGTTGCTTTCCCGGCTGGTTTCCATCCGCTAGCTGCATCTGCGCCTCGGTACGCCGTTCGAAATCAGTGCTTACGTCGGCCTGACGGGCTTTTTGCCGGTGCTCGAACCACTGCTGGTCGGCGCGTAAGTGCCTCGATTTCGCGTGTTGACGCAGGTAGTCAGCCAGTGCATTTTCCTCTTCCAGGCTGGTTTCGCCTTCGTAATACTTTTGCAGGAGGGCTTCCCAATCAGGTTCCTTCGGTTCCATAATGCTTTCGATAAAGTTCACGGATTCGTTTTCGGCCCAGGGAAAGCGTTACCCGCACGTTATTGGGTGTCATCTCCGCCTCCCGGGCAATTTCCTCGATTTCCAGTCCTTCCACATCCCGGAGCTGCACGATCAGGCGCTGCTGGGCGGGCAACTGACCGATCAGGTGCAGCAACGTATCCATGGCTTCCTGTTGCTCGGCCTTCTCATCGGGCGTAGCACCCGGCGTGGCCAGGGGCTGTTCTTCCACCGCAACGGACTGCCGGATGCTGCTTGCCTTGAGTTGATTCAGGCAGCGATTCCTGGTCATTCGGATCGCCAGGGCTTCCAGGCTTTGGTATTGATGCAGATCGTGTCGCATGGACCAGAGTTTCAGAAAGACCTCCTGCACAATATCCTCCGCATCCTCATTGTGCTGCACCAACCACCGGGCAAAGCGGTAGAGCCGGCTTTTGAGCGGAAAAATGCGGGTCTTGAAGTCCTCCAGGTGCATACAATGGGGTAGACAGCCGAATTGAAAAAATATTAAAGGGGAAGGTGAGAAAAATTTAGCCGATGGGCAATGTGGTAGTTCGTCAAGGACATAGGGCTCATGATCCGCTTGGCGACCCTGGGGCTGCTTGCTTCCATTCGGATGATAGGGTCGCCATTGAAAAGCTGTGGGACAGCGTTGCTGGTCATTGCCCTTACCTTCCTCAAAAGAAAGAAATCCGACAATGATCTTCTGGCAGTTAAATAATCGAACCAAGCGTTTATACCCTACTCCTAGCACAAAATGCTAAATATCAACCCTTTGCACTCATATACTTTGTACTTTAAACTCTTCACTCACTTATACGCTCCGGCGACCTGCAAAACCGGAAGGGGTAATTAGTGGGTTGTATCCACCTGAGCAGGAATGAAAGCGCTCCGGAATGGGAGTCTTTCCGGAGCGCTTTCATTAAGAAACTGTTTGAGTTAACGTAGCTTTTGTATAAGCCGCCAGAATGCTTGTTTGAAGCTTCGTCTTCATGGCCCTTTTAAGAGAGGCTGACAAAGTGCCTGTGTTCTTCCAAAGATTTTAACTGCAGTAGCATCAACATAATAACCCGCGAAAGGATAGACGTCTCATATCCCCCGCTGCCCTGACTGCGATGGCCTTCCGACTGGCTAACGTAGGCTTCCTCGGCCATTTTCCGATGGGGCATTCTGAAGCTTTTTAACCGATTGCCTATCGCCATCACTTCGCTCGCCGCCTGATACCCCTCCTCGTATTGCGGAGTGGTCTTACCTAAAATATTGCGAATGCGACTCACCAGACTTCGCTGACCTTCATAGGAATCATAGACCAGTCGCCAAACCGGACGAATGTATGGAAGATAGGTGCGCTTGAAATCATTGTACTCTTGGTCGGTACAATCTGAGCTCCACAGCAGGTGGTCAAACACAAACACGGGCATTTCAACGGCTCCTGGCCCTAAGTAAGTCCGGCTGCGTAATACGATCGGGTCAAAGTAAAGACGCAGCTCCTGGGCGAAATAGGTCGTAGACACCTGACGGCGGGCGTGTACCACCCCCTCCACCAATCCCTCCAATCGCTGATGAATGTCCTGGCACAAAGGCAAGAAAGACCCATCGCAGAGTGGTCGCTCCATGAGTTGCCAAAGGTAGTACAGGCACAGCTCCAAGGCCGGCATGGCTATCTGGACGCTCCTGATGAGGTGATGCTCATCCTGAGTACCCGTATAACTACGCTCCCGCTCGCCGGAAGGGTTCCAAATTGTATAATGCAGGAGTGTATCGCGGGGAGGCAGACTTGTGAGGGTGCCCAGGATAGGCAGCACTTCTTCGATGGCCGGTACTACCATGGCAGGTTCCACGCCGTGGCGCTTTAAGGAGCCTAGTACCATGCCTAAATCCCGCATGGCTGCGCAAGCATCTTCAAAGCCAAAGCTACGGGCCCGACTAGCGCTTGGCAGCAGTTGTTGCAGGGCTTGGGTAAGTCCATGGACATCCTTTCCTGCATTCATCTCTGGCAATCTGCTTAAGATAGTATCTGCTCCTAAGGGATCCAGATGGCTTATGGTCTCATCTTGCCGCCAAAGGTTGGTTAACCAATTGGGCGTCATTGTTGCTTCTTGAAAATGGGTATTCATGGGTTGATAGATGGTGAAGAATCATTAATTAGTCGTTACTGGCTCATCTGCCCGCAGCCACTCCAGGGCCAGCGAATTGGCAGAAAACGATTGAATTTGCAGGGAGCCTTCCACATTCTGGTTCACTGCATTGACAGAGGCCTGAGCGAATTCATCCTCCGAAAGCAGGATAGCAACTTTACGCAAGCCCCGTTGAGCAGCGGCGGGAAAGCATTCAGTCACCAGCCAGGACTGCACGGACTGACAGAGCGGCTTGAGCTCAGTCTGTTCGCAATAGAGTGATGTTATATTCAATTGATTTATCTGATCGAGCAAAAGCTGACAGGCCCGTTGCAAATCTGCCAGTTGTAGGTAGCCAATCCATTTGACTACCAGGAGTTGTCCGGCTGGTTGGTAATGGATGTGAGCAAAACTCTCTTTGAAGAGCACCTGAGTGGATTGGTTATCCCGCAGGGATGAGTGAATGGGCATTCTCTTTACGGCCGTCAAATTCATAAAATGGGAGATGTTTAGGGGTCAATAAGTTGAAAGAGGGCTATTGCCTTGTGTTTTCGAAAATGAGGATCTAAAAATTACAATCATGCTTTTGGCTGGGGTTTAACAATAGGCAAGCACGGCGGGATATTTACTTTTGTATCAATCATTGTTTGAAATACTACTATAGGATTAAAAGTTGGAATACGCGTAATAGTGGCTTATTTATCGATAAGAAATATAACTTGTAGTAATTGCCTAAAAGCCCGGATGTGCAATAAAATATATCAGATATGCCATCAATGTCTATTTTACTGACATAGCCCCCGTATCACTTCATATTGAAATACACATATTAAGAAAAGATTGGATAAAGCTCTTTTGGACTATTATTTTTCAGATACATTTCAATTTAAATTATTGTAAGACTATGCCCATTGAAACAATCACCCCGAATGCCCTAAAGACTGTAATGAGTGAGAAATTCATTCATGTTGCCTACGAACAACAAACTGGTATCCTCTATGTAAAGTGGATGGGTTTCCTGCGCCTGGATGAGGTCAAAAAAGGCGGAAATTTTCTGATTGAATTCATTACCAAGAATCGGATCACCAAGAATTTCAATAACCAGACCGCGTTGAAAGTGCTGAGTCCTGATGTACAGGAGTACGTAACCACCCAGCTTTTTCCACAGATTGAAAAGGTTGGTATGCGCAAAGTTGGGGTTTTGTTGGCCGAAGACGTATTTGCCCAGGCAACCGTTAACAACGTGAACGCTAAGGCGACCTTAGGTCAGTTAAGCATACAGACCTTTGGTTCGGAAAGGCTCTGCAAGGAGTGGTTACTTTCCTAAAACAACGGTTAGTTACATTCACTGTGAAAGCCTTTGAAGATCTTCAAAGGCTTTCTTGTTTTCAGGGTGCCAAACGACCGCTCAATAACCCATGCCCGGAAAATACAACGCTCCTTCTACCTCCTGGTACCTGCCATGGCTCATCAGGATTTGCTGACGTACCACTCGAATTTTTGCATCGCGCACGGCCCACAGCAATACCGAAGGATAACGTTGTGCCATCAGGTGAAAAACTGACTCCCCTTCCGACTGCGACGATACAATGCTGAACAAAGCCTGAAAGGCCTCATCAGTAGCGTAAATCCCATGCCCGAGCAGAAAGTAGCCGGTGGTATAGCCCACGATTTCTCTGCCCTGCTTTTTATCTAATAATACGTAAGGATCGTAAGGAGACTGAGGAGCCATTGAGTTGAATATATCGTGATAGCGACTCACTCCAACGGCCTCACGGTACATCTGATCACAATACTCAGCATCATCGGGTTGCATGCGGCGTACTTCATAACGAGCACGGTATTGATCAGCAATGTCCTCCGAAACCCGGCCTTTCATCATCGTAAGGGTTTCACGGGGGATGTATCCCAGGGAGCTGTATAGAGCGAAGGACTTGGCGTTGTTACCCACCTGTACGAAACGAATCTCAGGTTTGCCGATTTCCAGGCAATAGTCCTTGAAAAAGTCCATAAAAGCCCGACCAACCCGCGCATTTTGTGCGTCAGAAGAGATGCTTAATGGACCTGGCGCGTTCACTTCGTCGCTCACATCCAGAAAGTTGGAACCAAGAATGCGCCCCGTTCCCCGTTCTTCGGCAACCCAGGCCAGGTAATTGGGGTGTGCATACAGAGCCGAGACCAGGCCCTGCGCCTGCTGGATGGATTCCCATTCCTTGGGTAAGCCTACTGAGATGTTAAAGTCATTAAAGGCATGAAAAAAAATATTAGCCGCCGCCGGAATGTCGGCTTCCTGCATGCTCCGAATCTGAAAAGTTGGATACACAGCGGGGGCTTTTTCATATAAGCCCTTGTGATTCAAAGGTAAAGATAATCTTGCTTCCGTCATGGTAAAGGGGTTTGGGAACTTCTAAGGGGGTTAAACTTGATAGGTGAATATTTATAATCCTAAAAATACCAATTAGCCTAAGCAATAAAGAAGAAAATACTTCATCGAAAATACACTTGTAATAAATCCAGCCAAAGTAGACACCTGGCGCATACTAAACAGGCCTATATTCAAGTGAATGTTTAAAAAGATCATTTATTGACCACGTATACAAAGTTACTTGAGATTAAAAGTAGCCCATGTCTAAGCAAGTTTGAATCGTTTATTTTAAAACTTACATGAACAGCAGGTGACAAAACGCTAACTTGAGCGTGTTACAATAATCCCAACAATGTTGTCGCTTAGCGGAGCAAACCTTGCAAAAACAAACATTTACTTACGCAAATGAATAAAATTGGCGACGGGGTGCGAAAAACAACCAGAAGCCAAAGGAAACGGTTTGGAGGAGGCGACAACCTACCCAATCATACCTTACTTTTGGAAAGTTGTTTCCTGAATGGGATTTGCGATTCGGGCGTATTTGAGATACTGTTTGGGGTGAAGGCTTGTTTACTGTCCGCTGATCAACATAGCTCAATCTGCGACTGGCGCCTCACCTTCATTCTACTGTTTGGGCTTGGTAAAAAAGATAACTCATCCAAGAAATGAATTTCCAAGCTCTGATGAGATGATTAATTATAAACAGAATGGCTTCCTGATAATTCCGGCAGCGGTCCTGTGGATTGGCTGTCCATGAAAAGCCTTCGCTTTATACTTCCAGATTAATAACTCCATCCTTTTTTAGTCAGCTGAGAACGAAAGCTCATTCTCCTCCAGCACCCGCCTTACCATGAGGTAGCGTTTCTGATAGCCGGGTGAGGCTTCCAGTACGTTGTACTTGACATAGGCCGACGAACGGGCAGAAGAAGAGTGGATGAATTGAATGGAGTCGGCGGATGAAACAACAATGCCCACGTGGCCTACTTCCGTACTGACCGGATCGGTACCGGTAAAGAATATCAGATCGCCGGGAATGGCTTCCGCCAGGGGAATTTCCTGTCCCACTCCGATCAGGGCTTTGGTAGAAGAAGGCAGGCTCAGACCATTTTCCGCGAATACGTACGATACGAATCCCGAACAGTCAAAGCCTTCTTCGTCTTTACCGGCCACTTTGTAGGGTGTGTTTAGCAGGGTAGCGGCGTATTGCGCAATCCGTTGCCCTTTCGTCAGTACAGAATCTTTATTTGCAACGGTAGATACGTCATCCGGCAGATGCGCTGCCGCCTGATCGGCGGCTTCCGGTTGCTGGCAGGAAGCCAAAGTAGTGAATAGCCAACCTCCCATCAGGATTTGGCCCACTGCCCGTAAAAACCAACGCTTTGTCTGCATTTCATCAACGATTATACACATGAAACCTGACCGGTTCCCCGAACCGGTCAGGTTGGACTTACAGAGACTTCTCCTTCTTTACAATGGCCACCAGTTGGGCTTTGTCGTGGTCGTAAATATCTTCCCGGAAATTGAGAAGCCCCTTTGCGTCCACCCAGGCCGTATGGTATGTGATCCGAACGGGCACTTTGGTGCTCAGCCGCACGTTTTTCGGCTTCGGCAGGTGCATCCATTCGTTCATTTCTTCCTCTTTGATCGGCGGCTTATTATCCTGTAGCAGGTACTTGGCCAGTTCAACGGGCTTTTCCAGGCGCACACAGCCGTGGCTCATGCCTCTTTCCTGCTTGGCGAAAAGGTGATCAGCAGGGGTATCGTGCAGGTAGATGGACATTTTGTTGGGCATAGCAAACTTCACCACGCCCAGCGGATTGTTCGGTCCGGGTTTCTGCACCACCCGGTGCGGAAACTTGGCGGGGTCCATACCAGCCCAGTCCACGTCGTGCGGATCCATCGGAATGGTATCGCTGGCATTCCAGGTCTGGTATACTTCCAGTCCGATCCGGGTCAGGTGCTCCGGGTCAGCCACCAGTTTGGGCCACAGTTCATTCTGAATAATGCTCTTGGGCACGGTCCAGTCAGGACTGAACACCAGGTATTGGATGGTATCACTGAAAATGGGCGTAGAAGTAAATTCCTGCCCTACGATGACCCGCATATCCATGGCCTGCCGGGAGCTTTCAATGACCCGCAGCTTAAATTCCGGCACGTTTACAATGATGTAACGCACGTCTTTCAACGTATCGGGCTGCCAGCGAATCCGCTCCATATTGAGGGCAATTTGCTGCAAACGTTGTTTAGCGGGCACGTTGAGAGCAGCCAGGGTAGCCGCGTCCAACTGTCCGCTGGGCTTCAGTCCGTGGCGATCCTGAAAAGATTTCAGGGCCGACTCCACCTGTACGTCGTACATGGCGGCCGAAACGTTGGACACATTCGACACCTTGACGCCGATGCCCGCCTGCATGGGACCACTGATCTGGTTGGAATCCAGGTCGCCACTCAACATCAACCTTTTGCGCAGGGCTTCTACGGCAGGCCCCGCGGCTCCCTTCTTCAGTTTCTGACCGGGCACGGCAGGCCAACCTCCCGCAGCCATTATCTGCCGGTACTGCGCCAGTTTTTCCCTGAGCTGTACGTATTCCTGATCTTCGGGCAGCAGGCTGGCAATGGACTTGTCTACTTCATTGCCCTTCAAGGCTTCTTCCAGGTGCGCAGCCAGGTCCTTCTTCCGGGGCCTGAACTTCCATTCCGGATTGAGTTTCTGGGGATCGATACGGCCTGATAGCAGATGCGAAGCGTACATCAGGTAATTGGCCGTCATCATGAAATCCAGCTGTAACATCCGCGCCATCCGGGTATCGCCCTTGAATGCTTTGTCCTCAAAGATTTGCTTCTGCAGGGCACGAACATCCTTTACGCCGTAGTCTTCAGGATCAAGACCTTCGTTGTAAGCCTGGTCGAGGGTTTCCAGAAATGCCTGGCCATCTGGTCGGAGTCCTTTGTCAGAAACCCAGGCCAACCGGTAGTTTCGATTCTGATAAAACTTTTCGAATTCGTCCTTCAGATACGTACGGATCTCACGGTCGGCGAAGAACTTCGTAGCCTTCAGGGAATCAAGCGCCTTTTGTGCCCGTTCGGCCAGCGCCTGATTCTTTTTCTCTTCACTCTCTCCGCAACCCGCCAGCAACACCATCACTGCCACAACGGAGTACAAAAAATATAAATAGGTTCTTTTCACGATTTTACAGTTTTATGGAAAAAGTATACCAGACCTAGTACGTAAAAAGCAGCCGGAAGGATCAGAGAACAGTGAACTGTAAACAGTGAACAGTAGAGAAGCAGTTTGAGTAGCGGCGATACCGGGTAACGCCGTAGAGCAGTGAAAAGAAACATTCCGGGCACTTCGGCTTCGCTCAGTGACCGGAATGTTTCTTTTCACTGCTGCGTTTGTCCTGATGGCCGAAGTCAGAAGTGAGTTGAATGGGTGATTACGTATGAAAAAGAAAGCGGCGAACCAATCTTTACATTTAAATAAAGTAGAAATAAAAAAGCGCCGGTATGGAACCGGCGCTTTTTATTGTACTAGAAGTGAGTAAATGGTAGGTGAACGGGCCAATCCGCTTTCCTTCCACTCCTCAACTCCCAAACTATTAAACTCTTCAACTTCAATACTTCACACCCTTCAGGTAGGCGGCGCTGGTCTTGATGCTGGCAATGGGAGAAGGCACGTAGTTGCTCTCCTGTTCCACGAAGGCTTGCTTCAGTCCGGCTTTGGAAGCGTGTTTGAACAGGGCCTTGTAATCAATTTTGCCCTTTCCTACTTCGGTATTCTGGTCCTCATTCTTTTTGTCCATGTCCTTGACGTGCCACAGCGGGAAACGGCCTGGATACTGGTTGAAATACGCCACCGGATCTTTACCAGCCCGCACGACCCAGTAGATGTCCATTTCCATGACCATCAGCTTGGGGTCGATTTCCTTCAGCCACATGTCGTAGGGCAGCACGCCTTCCACTTCCTTGAAGGCATAGTCGTGGTTGTGGTAGCCGAACTGAACGCCATTTTTCTGGCAGATTTCGCCCCACTTCACAAAATCCTCCCCGGTACGCTTGTATTCGTCCAGGGTGTTTTTCTTGTTGTACGGACTCATCACGTATTTGGCACCGGCTTCGGCCAGTTCGGCTACGGTCTTCTCAAAAGTGCCGCCCGTGTTGACGTGGCTGCTGCGCAGGTTCATGCCCAGGTCACCGATGAACTTTTTAAACTCTTTGCCAGTCATTCCAAAAAAAACTCCCTTTTCACCCTGATACGATTCCAGTTCCTTGTAACCAGCCGCGGCCACCTGCTTGAGTACGCCTTTGGGATCTTTGGGCAAATCGTCGCGAAGGGTGTATAGCTGAATGCCAACCGGACGGCTGGAAGCAGCCAGCAGTTGTTCGGAAGTAAGCAGGCCGCCCAAAGTCAGCGCTCCGGCGGTTTTAAGAAAATCTCTACGGGTAGTCATTGGTTCGTAAGTGTTTGAGGTAAAAAAAGCTTGTGTTTGAAATGCGTCGCTCCGCAATACCGAAATGAAACGCTCCGGTCTGATTTATCAAGAAGCGCTCCAAACTTAAGCGCTTCTTTCCAATATACCAGCAGGTGCCCTCAAATTGCTTATATCGCCAGGGTTTGAACACAGAAATGAAGAGATTTTCACCGGATAACACAGGATGCTTTTTACCAGCCGGATTTTTATCTTTAGCCGGTGACATTATTTTATAGCCTTTTTCATCCAACTGTCCATCCGATGCCATGACCTTAGTTCCATCAACATTTTTTTTGAAAGCCCTTTTCTTTTCTCTGTTTCTCATTCCTTGCTATTTGACCGTGCAGGCGCAAAACTCAACTCTCAACCTCAGTTCCCCCGACCAGAAAACCCAGGTGCAGATAGAAGTGGGACCGGAGATCCGTTACCGGATAAGCTACGCCGGCAAAGAGATCATCTCCCCTTCGCCCATTTCAATGACTCTGGCTGATGGTAAGGTGCTGGGGCGAAATGCCCGGGTGGCCAGCCAGAAAGCCACTCCTACGGTAAACCGGGAGGTAAAGCCGCTGTACGGCATTCAATCCAGCCTGCGCGAACACTACAATGAGCTGACAATCCAATTTCGGGAAAAATTTGCGCTGGAGTTCCGGGCTTACGACTATGGTGTGGCTTACCGCTTCCGGACCAGCCTGCCGGGCACCATCACGGTCCAGTCCGAACAGACTACTTTCCGGTTTGCGGACGACTATCCCACTTATTTTCATCCGGTAGACGGCTTTATCAACTCCAACGAATCGAACTACGACCGACGTCCGATTTCGGCCTTCGATTCGGCGGGTCGCATGTCTACCCTGCCCGTACTGGTGGAAGTGACCGACGGACCCAAAGTGCTGCTGATGGAATCGGATCTGCTCGACTACGCGGGCTTGAACCTCATCGTAGAAAAAGGTGCTCCGCACAGTCTGGCGGGCACTTTTGCGGCCTATCCCCGAAAGGTGCATCCCGGCGGCCATATGAACTTCAACCTGCTGGTAGACGAGCGGGAAAACTTTCTGGCCCGCACCGCCGGAACCCGCACTTTTCCCTGGCGCATTTCCGCCATTGCGCCTACCGACAAAGACCTGCTCAACAACCAACTGGTTTACCTGCTGGCTTCGCCCAGTAAAATCGGTGATGCCTCCTGGATCAAACCGGGTAAGGTGGCCTGGGACTGGTGGAGTTCACTTAACCTCACCAGCGTGCCCTTCAAGACGGGCTTCAACACCGATACGTACAAATACTTCATCGACTTTGCGGCGGCCAATGGCATCGAATACGTCAACCTGGATGAAGGCTGGTCGGACCAGTTCGACCTGATGAAGATCACCGACAAGCTGGACATGCCGGAAGTGATCCGCTACGCAAAGTCGAAAAACGTGGGACTGATTCTGTGGTGCGTGTGGCATACGCTGGACAAGCAGATGATTCCTGCCCTGGATCAGTTTGCCAAATGGGGCATTGCCGGCGTGAAGGTGGATTTTATGGACCGCGACGACCAGGTGGTGGTCAATTTTTACGAAAACCTGCTGAAAGAAGCGGCCAAACGCAGGATGCTGGTCAACTACCACGGTGCTTATAAGCCCACGGGGCTGGAACGCACCTATCCCAACAACATCAACCGGGAAGGCGTGCGGGGGCTTGAATACAACAAATTCAATACGGAGGGCACTACGCCCAAACATGCCGTTTCCATTCCCTTCATCCGGATGGTAGCCGGCGCTATGGACTACACGCCGGGCGCCATGAACAGCGCCAATCAGGCCGATTTCCGCTCCATTAACGACCGCCCGATGAGCCAGGGCACCCGCTGCCAGCAACTGGCCATGTTTACCGTTTTCTACGCCCCGCTGCAAATGCTGGCCGATGCGCCCACTGCCTACCAACGCGAACCCGAAGTGCTGAAGTTTATTGCGGGCGTGCCTACCGTGTGGGACCATACCGTACCGCTGGACGGAAAGGTAGCCGAATACGTGGCCATTGCCCGCCGCAAGGGAGATACCTGGTACGTGGGTGCGATGACCAGCTGGACGCCCCGTACTATTCAGCTGAAAATGGATTTCCTGGGATCGGGCAACTATACCGCCGAAATTTTCTCCGATGGCCCGAATGCCCACCGCGTGGGCACCGACTACGTAAGAACCGTTAAACAGGTGAAGGCCGGTGACGAAATCAGCGTGGAAATGGCCCCTGGTGGTGGCTGGACGGCCCGAATTACACCCGTGAAATAGCATGAACATGCCCGGCAGCCGGCTTTTCTTCCGGTTTTTCAAAATTCAATGCGCATTCACTCTCCATCAACGACAATCGTATGACTACCTGTACTGCCGTATTCGACATCGGGAAGACCAATAAGAAGCTTGTTTTATTCGACGACTCCTTTCACATTGTGCAGGAGTTCGGAGTCGTTTTTCCGGAAACCACCGACGAAGACGGCTTCCCCTGCGACGATTTGCCGAAGCTGAACGAATGGATGCGGCAGATGTGGAGGGAACTGGAACAGAATCAGTCGTATCAGGTACGGGCCTTGAACTTTACCACCTACGGAGCCAGTCTGGTGCACCTCAATGACCGGGATGAACCCATTACGCCCCTGTACTCTTACCTGAAGCCCTTTCCGGAAGACCTGGCGGCCCATTTTTACGGACAGTACGGAGAACCCCTGGCCCTGGCTACCCAGACGGCTTCCCCCCCGCTGGGCATGCTCAATTCGGGACTTCAGTTGTACTGGCTCAAGCACCGGAAGCCAGACGTTTTCCGACAAATCCACACTTCCCTGCATTTTCCCCAGTACTGTGCTTTTCTGTTTACCGGGCAGAAAGTAAGCGAATACACCAGCATTGGTTGCCATACGGCCCTCTGGGACTTCCAAAAGCAGGACTACCACGCCTGGGTACACGAAGAGGGTCTGCTCCCGTTGTTGCCACCCATTCATACACCGCCTTTGCTGGGCCACACCCGCTTCCGTGACGGCCTGATTCCCGTAGGTACCGGTCTGCACGACAGTTCGGCCGCGCTGATTCCCTACCTGAAACGAAATACCGACCCCTTTCTGCTCCTGTCTACCGGCACCTGGTGCATTACGCTAAACCCCTTTGCCCGACAACCCCTTACCAGTGAGGAGCTGCAGCAGGATTGTCTGCAATTCTTCACTTCCGATGGAGCCATCGTAAAGGCAGCCAGGCTATTTACCGGCAATGAACACAACCACTGGGTTCGTCAACTGGCCGAGCATTATGAAAAAGCGCCTGCTTATTACCAAACGGTCCGTTTCAATGCCCAACTGCTGCGAACCGCCGAACCCTTCACTTCCAGCCCCACCTCAATGGGTACTTTGGCTTACGGAGAAAGAGCCGATGCCGGGCGCATCGATCTTACGGCATTCGATACCTACGAAGCTGCCTATCACACGCTGGTTGCCGACATGGCCGCGCGGCAAACGGTTTCCGTCCGACTGGCCGGCGAAGGTCTGAGGGGACACTGCAGATTGTACGTAGACGGCGGATTTTGCCGGAATGACGTGTTTATGCAGGTGCTGAACCGCTTATTGCCCGATCTGGAAGTAGTGGCTTCGGAAGAAAACCAGGGAACCGCCCTGGGTGCCGCGATGCTGATGCAACGAATTGAAGGACTGAGGGATTGAAGGATTGGAAGATTAATGAGAAAGGGATAATAATCATGTGATTGAATTCACTACGGGGCTGTGAGAACATTCCGCCAACGGGCGATCTCAAGATGCAATGCATTGGTCTCTACATCATCAATGATCCAATGGCTATTTTACCATTAATCCTTCAATCCTTCAATCCTTCAATCCTTCAGTCCTTCAATCACTCACTGTTGACAACTCCCAGACTTTCAACACCTCCTCCGCCTTTTGGGTGAACCGGGGCTCGTTGCATTTCAGGCAGGCTACTATCCAGGCCCGGGCGATGGAACTGCGCTGCATCCGGATGAGGGTAGTCCACACAAAATTCCACCAGTAGGAACCGGTTTCCTGCTCGGCCATCAGGCTCAGCAGAAGTTCCACTCCTTTTTCGTGCTGACTGCCGTTCCACAAGGCCAGCGCAATGGCCTGCCGTTCGCGCAATGTGGCGTTGTCAGCCCTTTTAATCAGGATCTTCTCGGCGTCTGGTACGTTATGGTAATGCAGGGACCGGAGCAAACCAGCCAGCACCACCTCATTATTTTCTACCTGCAGTCGTTCCCGGTATTGCTCGATCAGTTCCTGCTTCCAGGCCGCTTCTTCAGCCGGTGTAGCCCGGTACTCATCGCCAAAACCATCCAGGTGGATGTAGTGAATCTGTCCGCCGTTTTCCATGTACAGCTGCTTCGACCGATTGTTTTTCAGGGGTTCGGCTTGGACCATCACTGGCTGAGGGCTTGGTCCGGCAATCAACTGGTTGATTTCAATCAGTACTTCTTCGGCCAGCACTTCTCCACCCAATTGCCGCCTGGCGAGATCCGGATGCGTCACGCAGTGCTCATAAGAAAGGAAATGGAGATACACCAGCCCGTCACGGAAATTCTGGTATCCGTACTCCACTCCGTAAGTCCGGAGGATCACGAACGAGCCGGCCAGCGAATCGCCCGTGGTCCACTGCTTCGGATACGCCGGTTTCGGGTATTCAAACAAGGGAAAATGCGATTGGTAGGCCGCTCCGCCCTTCTGTAGAAAAGCGCTCCGGTTCAGGGCAAGCACCTTGATCCGAAGGTTCAGCTCCGGCAGGGGCATCCGGGGGCCGTACAACCAGAATTCGCTCCATAGCTGAGGGAATACCTGATTGGGACGGCCGTACTCCCCTGAGATATCCTGAAAAAACAGCCCTTCTGCATTCACACGAAGTTCCCATTGATAAGTGTCGGTCACCTGCGTCGTGTAAGTAAAGACCTGCGGCTCGATGCGGTTAGGCTGGAAGTTTTTCCAGAAATCGTAGTGCAGGCGGGCTATGAGTGAAAGCTCCGTGAACAGGCTTTCTGCCACTGGAATAACCTGCCGGAACACCTCATTCTGGACCGAAAGTGGTTCGTTGTCCAGTGCCCGGTAGGTTTCGAGCAATTCTGGAACAGAATACGTTTTTGAGACATTGTGCTCCCGCAGGTGCACTGCTTCTCCGTCAAAATGAATCATCTGCTTGTGGTGATTATTTCCAGTCCTTTACGCCCATCAGCATCAACACCAGCAAGCCATATAAAAAGCCGGGAAGGGCCACCAGGCACAATACCAGTTTGGCAATGATCATATGCTGGTACCGGTTCAGCAGGAAGCTACCGCCCAGAACCGCTGCCAGCCCCGACAGGATGAGCAGCCACATTCCCATGTTGAAGGAAGAAACCGATCCGTCGCCAATACCGATAAAGAAGAAATACAGAAATACAAGGGCGATTAGGGCATCGAAGCCCCAGAGAATCCAGAAAAACATAAGTGAGGGAATGAAGAATGAGTAATAAATTGAGAATAGCAGAGAAGCCATTCATTACGTCTTTAAGAGCGGTGTTACCTTGCCGTATTGGCAAAGCACGGTTGTTGAGCGCAGCCGAAGTAAGAGGAATCAATCCTTTACCGTTGGAGCGGCCGAAGCAGGGAGGGGCATCTGCTGTGTAGCCTCAGGCCTGGAGGCCTGAGGGAGCCGGAGCCAATACGAAGCCAGGAACCAGGCCAAAGTCGAGTGCTGAAATCAGTGCAGGTCAGCGTAGGTCTTGTTCAGAACCAGATTGGCCAGTACGATGCGGTTGTTTTCCTTCACCAGATACATCACAAACGGCTTTACCTGCGCTCCTGCGTTCAGGCTCATATAGAAGGCAAATCCGGAACTGCCGAAGCTGTCGTGGGTCTTGGTCACGGTCGTAGAATTTTCCAGCCCGGTGCTGCCCGCGAAAAAGGGCACCATCTCTTTTTTAAATACGGATTGTACTTGCTGCAATCCCAGGTAGTCAATAAAGTTGGGGCTGAACTGCTGGATGACCGCGTCGACATCGCCCTTGCGGAGCTTTTCCACGGCCCAGTCGGCCAATTGCCGGTACGCCTTCGAATCCGTTTCCATAGTGAGGTAATCGCTCATCGAAGTTTCTTCGGCGGCTTGAGCCTGTGACCGGTTGGCAGCCTGCTGGGCACCTACTTTGCCGGCCAGTTCTTCGTCCTGCTCCAGTGCCTGCAGGGTCTGTTGCACAAAATTTTCCAGAATAGCGGCTTTCTGGTGGCTGTTGTAGCCCTGGTTGCGCAGTACCTGGGCGGCTTCGGGCACTTCTTCGTCAAAGTTGTCTCCCAATACGTAGGCGGTGATTACGTAAGAGGCCAGATCGGCTTCGTTGTCCAGCCCATAACCGATGCCTTTCGTAAGCACCTGGTGCAATACGCGGTTCATTTCATCGCTGGGCACTTCTTTCGATTCGGGAAAGGATTCGTGCAATAACTGAATTAGTTTTTCCTGGTAAGCGGCAGTAATCAACATGGAAGTAGAATGTAGGTTTTTGGGGGTGGAAGAATTCGTTTTTTTATGGGCAACGGTGGTAGACTGGGCCAGCAATATCAGCGGTAAGCCCATAGCCAGGCAGGCCAGTGTAATTCTGACAAGTTTCATTGAATTTTAGGGATTTTGGTGTATTAAGTGATGCGGACGTAGTTCATTGTTACCAGCACACCGTCATTGCGAAGGGCTGCGAAAGCGATTGCGTCAAGCGTGAAGCAATGGCCGCCTCCACACCGTCATTGCGAACGAAAGTGAAGCAATCTGCCGGACTAAAGTGGACTGTTGGTTGTATCTTGGCAGATTGCTTCAGGTTGCTTTCGCACTACCTCGTCTACACCTTCGCAATGACGCGTCAGGATGGAAATAATCGCTTCACTCAGCACAATTTTAGAATTAGGAGGAAATTGGTAAGAAAATAGAAAGATCAGTTTTCGATGCCGACGGGCTTTTCTTCACGAATGGACGAATGCTTGCCATCGCGGGTATTTTTCTGTACGGCAATGGCGGCAAACAGACTGAGGGTAAAAGACATGCCGTAAAATCCTTTCTCACTGGGTGTCAGGTCGGCATTCCACAACCCGACCACCAGCAGCAGCACGGCCAGCAGGGTAGAAAACCAGCTCAATCCGTAGTAAATGCCGGTCACAGGTATGCCTTCCAGCTGATCGCGCACACTTTTCTGCAAGGATACGGCTGAAAACAGACCGTACATCAGCACGGTGAAGTAGTAGCCTTTTTCGTTCAGCACCATGTCGGCATTCCAGAGCCCGACGTTGTAGGTAATCATTCCGGCCAGCAATGCGACCCAGGAAGCGCCAATAAAGGCTTGTGATGGTTTTTGATTCATGATTGGGGTGAGGATTAAAGATTAAAGATTGAAAATGGAAGATTGCAAGATTGGGTTATCGGTTGACGGAGCTTTCGGCGGTATTGGCGGCACGGATCATTTTATCGGAAAGCCGTTGGTAGAGCAGCACCCAGGCCTCCCGGGTCTCCGGGCTCCACTGTTCCTGCAGCCTTTGTTCCAGCATCCAGATCAGGGCTTCGCCTACGGCCGGGTAATGATCGGCCCGCACCCCGTAGTCAACGTGCCGCCTGCCCAATGCGCTGATCTGTTCGGCCAGTTCGTCGATCCGCTGCAACTGAGACACAACCGCCGTGATCATGGCCACCAGCTTCTGGGCCTGTACGCCGATGTCATTTTTAAAGAGTGGCTTCAGTTCCGGTTTGAGCTCAAACAGCTTACCGTAAAAAAGAAGCGCTGCGTCGATTGAATCCTGGGTCACGTAGCTCCAGGAGTATTTAATGGCCAATTGCTGTCGATCTGTCATGTTTCCTGTTTGGGTTTTATAAATAAATTGAAAATGGATGATAAAGCACAACTTCCATCGTCTCGGTTACGTGCCTTCCGGAAGTACCAAAGGAACCAGGTTTTGCCGGTTGTTTTGCTTGTCGTCCGGCGATGGGACAAAGTAAGGGGGCAGACCGGGGCGAATCCTAGCAATGGGGGTGGGCAGAAGGTGAACAAGGGCGACGCACCCGGGTGAGCAAAAGGTGAACAAGCCCGGAAACCGAGCGGAACCGAAAAATTATATAAGCACAAAAAAGCCTTCCTGTACGTCAGGAAGGCTTTTTTCAGGTAAACAGCCGAATAAGGCTACTGTAGGGTTAGGTTAGTCAAATAATCGGTGAGATTTATTTCTTCTTCCAGGTTGAGCTTTTTGCGCAGCCGGTAGCGCGAGGTTTTTACGCTGTCCGGAGAGATTCCCATGATGGTAGCAGTTTCTTTTAAGCTGAGGTTCAGGCGCACCAGCGCGGCCAGTTTGAGTTCGTTGTTGGTCAGGTCCGGGTTGCGTTCTTTCAGCCGGACGAAAAAGTCCTTGTGCACCTGCTCAAAGTACATCCGGAAATCGTCCCAGTCCTTGTCCAGGCTGAAGCTGTAGTCGATCAGCTTGATCAGGCGGCCATACACCGGTGAGGTCTCATTGCGCGGAGTTGAATTGAGTACATTGGAAACCGTCTCGCGGATTTCCTCCATTATGCCGTTCTTCTGAATCAGGTTGAGCGTGTGCGTGGTGAGCGATTTGTTGCGAAACTCCAGCTCTTCCTGCAGTTGCTGTTCGCGCAGCAGGCTGGCCGACCGTTCTGCTTCGGCCAGCGCCTGCTGGGCTTCGTGCAGTTCGCGGGTTTTTGCCATCAGTTCCTGGTTCTTTTTGGCTTTGATCTGCTGCTGGCGAAGCAACAGGACGGCCATAATCAGCAGGGAAGCCAGACCAATGGCCAGGGCATTGCGGGTAGCCTGGGCTAGTTCTTTTTCCTGCTGCAGCAATTTGATTTCCACCTGCTTGCGCTCCACTTCGTAACCCGCCCGCAGATTGGCCAGTTGCATCGTACTCTCCTTGGCAAACAGCGAATCCTTCAGGGTACTGTACCGCTGCTGGTAAAAAAAGGCCTTATCGTAGTGGCGATTGGCAGCGTACAGACTGGCCAGGCCGGCAGCGGCTTCTTCCAGGGCAGTGTTGAGACCGATGTTTTGTGCCAAATGATAAGCCGAATCGTAATGGGCAATGGCAGACGGAACATTTTTGAGCTGCTGGTAGGCGGCCCCCAAGCCATTGTGCGACGATACCAGCCACTTTTTGTGCCGGTAGGTAGCATTGAGCCGCATGGCGGCCCGGTAGTGCATCAGGGCGGAATCGGGCTGGGCTTTGCGCACCATAAAGTCACCCATATTATTATGGCAAATGATCTGTCCGTTGAGATCATTCAGGCTTTCAAACAGCTTCAACGATTGCCGGTTGTAATCCAGTGCTTTGTCGTATTCCTGCTGCCGGGAAAACACGTTGGCCAGGTTGTTCAGGCCACCGGCGATGTTCTGGGTCATATTCAACTTCCGCCATTTTTCCAGGGCCTGATTGAAATAAGTGATGGCTTCGGTCAGGTTGCCCCGGTTCTTGTAGAGTACCCCAATGCTGTTGAGCGTATTGGCTTCGCCTTTTTCGTCTCCTAGCTGTTGAACCAGGTTGAGTGCTTCAAAGTACTTCTTCAGGGCCAGGGCATCGTTGCCCTGGTCTTTGTATACCAGACCCAGATTGGCCAGACATTTGGCGACTCCTGCCCGATCGTCTATTTCTTCGTAGAGTTTCCGGGCCTGCTCGTACTGGGTAAGTGCCTCTGCGTGCTGGTCGGTTTTCCAGTAATAAATGCCCAGGCACTGGTAGCTTCTGGCTTGTCCGGCTGGGTGTTTCAACTCTTTGGCCAGTTGCAAAGCCTCCAGGGCGTACTCCCGTGTCTTGTCCGGATTGGTACTCCAGTATTCATAAGCGATATCGTTCAGCAATTGCACCCGGAGCGTATCGGGTTTCATGCCATTCAATCGACGTTGCAGGCTGTCGATCTTGTGATTCTGACCGAATGCAGATACGCCTATGCCAACCAAAAACAATAGTACCGGAAAACGCATACGGGGATTTTTCAAATTTTAACTTCCATTTCCTTGTGTTCATTCAAAGGAGCCACGACCGGTTAGCCTGACATTTATACCCAGAGGGGGCGAAAATATAGTTTCCAAAAATGAAAAAAAATATAGGTATAATTTAATTTCCCTGCAATAGTTTTTTGGAAGAGAATGATTGCCCACCGTCGTTTTGGGCTTCGGAAGAGAAGCCTAAAAATGGTTACTTACTTTTATTGCCGGATACCGACTGGAGTGATGACCTGGTTTTACGTTCCGAATGCTTCTTATCCGTCCGTTTTTCAATTCTGTTCACCTTTTGTCTACCCCTTTCCACCCGACTGATTACCTCTTGCTCACCCTTCCGATTTGTTCAACCGGCCACGGGCGCTCTACCTTTGCCAGCACTTCGGGAAGCCGTTTAGCAACCTTCCCACTCCTATTCCTAATTCATTCACTTATAAAAATTCTCTTTTATGAAACTGTTCATCACCATCTTTTCAGGCGTCGGGGTATTGATGCTGTCCATCAGCGGCTATTTATTTTTCCAGGAAAGCCAATTTATTCAGCGGGCTGAAACGGGCAAAGGAACGGTCATTGCCTTGCACCGAAGCGTAAGTTCAAAGGGCGGCGTCACCTATTACCCGGAAGTGGAGTTCCGCACGGCGCAAGGCCAGCCCATCCGGTTTAGCTCCGGTTTCAGTTCCAATCCGGCAGCCTACGATGTAGGAGAAGAAGTAGACGTGTATTACGAAGCCAGACAACCGCAACAGGCTGAAATCAAGGGATTCTTTTCCCAATGGTTTCCCGTGCTGATCACCGGAATCTTCGGTATTATTTTCGGCAGTATCGGTTTTGGCATGCTGGGAAGCAGTGTGAGGCAAAAAAACCGGCAGCGAAGACTACTTCAGCAAGGACGTCGCATTGAAGCGCACATTCAATCGGTAGAGCAGAATACTTCCTTGAAAATCAATGGCAAGTCGCCCTTTGTAATCTACGGCCAATGGCTAAACCCGGCAACCAATGAAGTCCGGGTTTTTAAAAGCGAATCTATCTGGTTCAATCCTTCCCGTTACCTTTCCAAAGACACCATCGACGTGTGGCTCGACGAGCGCAACAGCAAATACTACTACGTGGATACTTCTTTCTTACCCAAGATGCAGTAAGCTGATTGTGAAGCTAAAAAAGGACTTTGCCCCTGCTCAGGCGGTTTTCCTCTCCGGGGAAGCCGGCCAGGCGGGGGCTTTTATTTGCCATTTTCCTTCACCTCCTGCCCCAGCACCGTCAGGTGTTCCGACAGCTTTTCGCCGCCCTTGATGCCAAAATCCAGGGTTCGGATGGGGAACGGAATGGTGATGTCGTTCTGGTCGAAGGCTTCCTTGATCCGCATAATACCGTCGCTCATAGCCTGCAGGTAGTCGGGCTGCTTTTTGAAGTCGATCCAGTACCGCACGGTGAAGTTGATGGAACTATCGGCAAACTCCGTGTAGAAAAAACTCACCGGCGGTTCGTGGTCAATGTAGTCGATTGAACGGATGGCCTTCAGCACCACGTTTTTTACTTTTTGCAGGTCGTCGCCGTAAGAGATGCCGCACTTCAGGTCGACCCGGCGCCGGCCTTCTGCCGAATAGTTGACGATGGGATTGTTGTAGATTTCCTTGTTGGGAATAATGACGTGCTGGCCCTGCGTGGTCCGGATGATGGTACTTCTCAGGTTGATGTGGGTCACAGTGCCGAAGTGCCCGTTGGTTTCGATGATGTCGTTGATGTCGAGCGGCTTCTTAATCGCCATCAGAATACCGGCTACGAAATTGGCAGCAATGTCCTGGAAGGCAAAACCCAATGCCAGACCTACAATACCGGCACCCGCCAGCAGAGAGGTAACGGCCTTATCGAGTTGCAGCACACTGAGGCCGATGAACAGACCTACTGCCGTAAACACAATAAAGACGATATTTACCAGCAGGTCGACCAGGGCCGGACTGTGCGATAGTTTACCGATGGGCTTGGTCAGCAGCCTTCTGGCCTGTCGTCCTACCAGATAGAATACTACGAAGATAAAAACGGCAACCAGGAAATTGGGCAGCAGTAAAATCACCTGCTCGATCCAACCCAGCATTTTGAAATATACTTTAGAAATGGCTTCACTGATTTTGTTTCCCATAGCAACGATTCAATTGTATACCCTTGTATACTTGCAAATGCGCTTCCCGGTTTTGAGCCGTGAAGTAAAAACGGAGCAGGGCAGTAGAACCGAAGCCCTGTAACACCGTTCCGTTTACTTCGCCCGATTCGCTTTCAGGCGCCCAGGCATCACGTATTCGCTCTTACAATGATAAAACGGACTTATTTTCTACTGCTGGCGGCATTCTGTCTTTTTTCCTGTGAATCAGGCCGTAAACCCGCGTCTGTACCAACTGCCAATCAGAAAACAGGACCGGTACCAGTGATACTGGATACCGATATGGGTCCTGACGTAGACGATGCCGGGGCGCTGGCGGTGCTGCACGCACTGGCCGATCAGGGAGAAGCCCGTATCCTGGGCGTGATGAGTTGCAATCCCGATCAGTGGTCGGCACCCACCATCGACGTCTTCAACACGTATTTTGGCCGGGGCGACCTTCCCATCGGGGCACCGAAGCGGGGTGGAGTTGTCATTGGCAATGCCCACGGCTGGAATGAAAAGCTGGTGCCGCGCTATCCGCACAACCTCAGCCACACCGACGACGCCACCGACGCCGTAACCACTTACCGCCGCCTGCTGGCCGCCGAACCCGACAGCAGCGTCACCATCATCAGCATCGGTTTTCTGACCAACCTCAAAAACCTGCTGGCTTCGGCACCGGATGAACGAAGCCGCCTGAATGGCAAACAACTGGTAGCCCGGAAGGTACAGAAGCTGGTGGTGATGGGCGGGAAATTTCCGCAGGGCAAGGAATTCAACCTGGAGCAGGACCCGGAAGCGGCGATGGCCGTCACGGAGTCCTGGCCTACGCCCGTGTGGTTCAGCGGTTTTGAAATCGGAGAAAAAATTCTGACGGGCAGCGAACTGGTCAAAGACAGCACCCTGGCCGACAGCCCGGTGCGTTATGCGTACCGGTATTACCTGGAAAAAGCCCAGCAGCCCACCCGGCCCAGTTGGGACCAGACGGCCGTGCTAGTGGGCGTAAGGGGACTGGCCAATTACTTCGAAACGGTACCCGGCTACTGTCGAATGTACAGCGACGGACGCAATGAATGGGCCCGAACCCTTCAGGGCCAACATCAGTACCTGACCTTCAAAATGCCTCCCGAAAAGCTCAGGGCAGTGATTGAGGACCTGATGCGGCATCCGCCCAAGTGAATTTCCGACGCTGGCACGCCATTTACTCAGCCTCAATCAACGGAAGTCTGTACAAGGCAAGCGTTTGAAAGGTTTCAATAAGTAAGGGATACGCCGGGGAAAAGTGGCCTGTTTTCAGGAAGCCAATACCGATTCCATCTTTTCCAAAGGGATGGAATCTTTCTTTCGGGACGATTCAATGCAGTGAAAAGCAATTGCATCGAAGATGTGAATATTATTTTATTGTCATTCAGACGGGGTCGCCTAGACGGGGTCGCCCAGACGATAGGAGCGGAAGCCAGCCCAGGAATCTGTTTTTTGCCTCGATAAAAGATCTCTCCTGGGTTGGTGAATTTCGTTTCAAAGAGGTTCGCCTGGGGTAATGGAAAGCAGCCCTCACCAGGAAACAAAATTTCAAACCCCTACCGGCGAACAGAAAAAGGCTGCTTAAGATGAAGCAGCCTTTTTTTACGTTACGAAGCAAATACGATTGAAAAATTTATTTAAGTGCTTGGGCAACATTATCTATGGCAGGTTTTTTGAACAAGAATCTAAAATTCAGATACTTATACTCATACACTTTTTACTTTAAACTGTCTACTCACTTACGGGGAATAATATCTATGACCACTGTCCGGTTATAAAAGCGTTCTTCCGGAAATTGATTTTCAAAAGGCGATAAATTTTGGTCTTCCCCGAATCCGTGTACTTCAAATTTAATATCTGTTCTACCAGCTTTCGACAGGCTGCTTTCAAGAATGCTCCGGACATCATTGGCCCGGGCCAGGGACAACTTCAGGTTATTGGCTTCATCTCCGATAATATCGGTATGACCGTGGATAATCACCGTTCCACCTTTGGGAATCTTCGGCGTTACAATATCCGTGAGGTATTTTGAGTAAATCGTGGTAGACTTTGATTCATTAAACTCAAAAATGACGCTGAATCGCATCCCTTCTTCGTTTTCAGCCGGGGTCCACAGGACCATGTGTACGGCGGTTTCCTTCTTTACCGTCTTGCCATCCTTCGTTTGCCCAACCATCGTGACTTTGTAGTCGCCTTTAGGCCGGGTACCCAACATGGATTTTCCAGGTATACTCACCTTTTGCTGGGTATACGGTCCGAAATTTTGCACTTTTCCTTCTTCATCCTTGATTTCCAATGACCATGAGGTGAACGGGTCTTCTGCTGCCCCCGCGTTGAAAGTAACGTAGCTGTCGAGCGGTGCTTCCTGAAGGGCAACAATTTCCACGGGCTTCAGTGGGGCATCCGGACCACTCTGGAACTCCATCAGCAAAGCCGGCGAACTGCTCTCGATAGACACCCGTCGGTCCCCCGCCCGAAGGAGGTCAAGTTCGCGGGTGCCACCCCGTTGCTTCGAGGGAATTTTGGGTTTGTCGCGCCCTTCGATACTGATTCGCGAAGCGCCAATGCCAAATACCCCGACCAGGTATTGCTTGATCGACTCGGCCATCGCCTTTCCATCTTCCGGACCCTTCTCCGACGAGCCGACCAGTGTAATGGTGGTAGAAGGATTCTTTCCCATCCGGTCACCCAGGATGTTTAGAATATTGTAATAGGCAATCATCTGTCGCTCCGAGCGACCGGATAGTGTTTTAGGTTTGAACACTTCCAGTTGTTCTTCCTTGAATTCCTTTACCTGATCTTTGCTCAGCAATACGTACCGATCTGCGATCTGAGTGGAACCTTCATTGAAAAACACGTAGTTACGAAGTGGGAAGGTTTCCCTTACCCGGCGCTTGGCCGGAATGTTCTCGGGAGAGCTAACCGAAAATTGGGCAGCAGATTCTGTTTCTACCACCTCTGCCGGTGCCGCATTCTTATGACCCCGCCCAAACTTTAAGGCCGCGCCTACTCTCAACGTAGTCAGGGTCCAGGTTTCTGTTGAACGCGGCGACTGACCAAAATAAGGGTGAAAAGAAACAAAAGGCGAGAATACAACCTGCGTTTGCTTGGCCGCTGACGAGAGTGCCATATCATATCCGGCACCGATTTGCATAGAGACGAGCATTTTATTTACCTGGCTAAAATCTCCTTTTACTTCGGGGTCGGCCACCTGTTCAGGGTACGCGGGATTCGTACTTTGCTGGTAAGTGAATGATTTTGCCGTATTGAAGGCCAGGCGCGGGCCGACAAACAGATAAAAACCGGATTTGAACGGAGCGAAGCGGAGGCTCGGCTCCACAGTGATATAGCTCAGGTTGGTAGATAAGTTCGCCGGGCAGTTACAAGGGGTCAATATTTCCTTGAACGAACTTTTGCGGCTATCGTAGCCGGCCTGTAGCATGACTCCCCATCTCGAATCAGGACGGTGAAACTCTATCAACGGTGCTACAAAAAGGCCCAGCCCATTGCCGTGATGAAAAGCAGCGGGCACGGTCAGATCGGCATTCAACCGTTGCGTGGTGCCGCGATCGATGTTAAAATTTGCTCCAGCCGCTGCACCAAACCACCAGGATGGTTTGGTGAACTGCGCCTCCTGTACGGGTGCCGGTACTTGCGCCTGCGTTACCTGTGCCAGCAGGGGCAACTGAATGCCCGCCAACATCGAGGCACTAAAAATGAGATGGTTCATAGTCAGGCTAGAAGAGGACCGCGCCGTGCGCGATCCTGATAGTATATGCGTGTTCGTTTTCACGTTTTTTGATTAAGGCTTATCAATAATGTTTGTATCGGTTAATACGACCGCGCCATTCTGAACCAGCATTCTGCCTACGACCTTTGCCCCTGAATTCATCGTGATGGAGGTTAAGGCCAGTATGTTTCCTTTAAATGAAGTATTGTCTCCAATGGTCGCTGAACTGCCGGTCTGCCAAAAGATGTTCTTGGCTTGAGCGCCTCCGGTCAGGATGACATTGCCACCCGCTCCGCCGACGGTAGTAAAGCCAGAGGCTATTTGGAATATCCATACGGCATTCACATCCCCCTGGGCATCAAGCGTCAGATCACCATTTTGTATTAAAAGGGTGGAGTTGGATTTGTAAATACCCGGGGCCAGGGTTTTGCCACCCTGATCGCCCGCTACCGTGGCGGGTGCCGGGGTTGTGGCTCCTTCCGCAAAAAGATAAGCGGCGGTCAGGTCTAGCTTGGCTTGAGTGAGCATAGCAGCCGTACCTACGGGCGCAACATCATCGGAGGCATAAGACGCGCCATTTACGATGATAGCAGGAGGAAATCCGGTAATGCCGGTACGAACGCCCGGGCTGATGCCAACATCCAGGTCATTAATCTTACTGAATCCAGCGTTATTGCTCACGGCCGTCGCAGCGATAATCCCGAACCGACCCGCCGTTTTCAGATCAACGAACGCAGGACCTGAAGGTGCCTTGGTAGTAAAAGTCCACACGTAGTTACTGCCCAGTGGAGTACTCGCTACGTTCTTGGCGCCGATGGTAATGGTAGCCGTATAGGTGTTTCCGGATAAAAGCTTACTGGTGGGGGTAAAGGTGGCAGTCGATCCAGCGTAGTTCACATTGCCCGACACGGTTGTTGCCCCTTGTTTCAGGGTAAAGGTAGTTCCCGTTATGGTCGACTGATCCATCGCTTCGCTAAAAGTCGCACTGATTATTTTATCAAGTGCTACGTTGGTGGCATTGCTGGCCGGATCGGTAGAAAGTACTGTGGGAGCAGCCAGGGTACCAGTAGTAAATGTCCATGCATGGTTACTGGCCAGAGGAGTACCCGCTACGTTCTTAGCGCCGGTGGTAATGGTGGCCGTATACAGGGTACCAGACGTAAGGGGGCTGGTAGGGGTAAAAATGGCCATTGTGTCGGTGTAGGAAATGGTACCTACCACTGCTGTTGCCCCATGCTTCACGGTAAAGGTGGTCGGTGTGACTGTCGACGGGTCCATCACTTCGCTGAAAATGACCTCAATTGTCTTATTCAGGACTACATTTTTAGCACTGTCAGCCGGGTCGGTAGAAAGTACCGTAGGCGCTACAGCTTTAGCCGTACTGAAGGTCCATACATAATCAGTTTGTAAAGCATTGCCCATCAAATCCTTTACTGTTGTTGCGACCCTACCCGTATAGGTAGTGTCAGACCGGAGTTTTGTATCTGGTACAAAGCTCATTGAATGTTTTGCTGCATCGTACGTCAATTTACCAGCAACCTCCGATGTTCCCGTAGTTCCTTCAATACGTCCGCCCCCGGTGTCCGGACCACGCAAAGTGAAAGCGGCCGGGGTGATCGTCGCCGGGTTCATCGCTTTGTTGAAAACTACGGTAATGACCTGGTCAAGGGGGACATTCGTAGCCAATTTGGTGGGACTTGTTGATTCCACAATCGGACATCCGCCGACGATCTCCATGTTCTCATCTTTGCAACTGCCCATCAAGGCTGCCAGGGCAAAGACTGCGAAGGCTGTCCGCCATATTTTTTTTGATTTCATATAACTGTATTTAAATAGTTGAAAAAATAGTTTAACACTTAATATTTATGGGGAGATAATGCACTTTCATTTATTAAGGCTTGGTAATGGCATTACTGTCCAGAATGACCGCGGTCTGCGCAAGTGCGCGGCCATTCATAGAGGCCCCGGTTTGAAAGGTAATGCCGGTCATAGACAAGAGAATTCCTTCAAAGTGGGTAGTGGTGCCTAAGGTTGCCTGACCGGCCACCTGCCAAAAAATGTTCTTCGCTTGTGCGCCGCCGTTGAGGGTAATTTTCACTGCACTGCCCATGGTAAGGTCTCCGGCAATTTGAAAGATCCAAACATCATTCGCACCACCTGAAATGGTCACGTTTGATGGCATTGAAACGGTACTTGTCCATTTGTACAGTCCGGGTAGCAGCGTTTTTCCGCCAATATTTCCAGTGCCCAGTTCAGAGAAATCCGGGGATGGACGACCAGCAGCATCGTTGTAAGCCGTAAGCATATTGTTGACAGCCGTGGTCAGGTTGCTTGGAGTAGGGACTGCCATGTCAGCGGCATAGATTTTTCCGGTCACTTGCGAGGCAGTGGCATATCCAGTGGCGTTGGTCAAGGCAAATCCGGTAACATACGAGGTGGCGGCCGGACTCAGGCCCAAATCACCGGTCACTGCGGAAGTAGAACTGTTGTTGATGGCGGTTTTAGCCAAAATGACGTAATTGGCGGCTTCTCCCAGATTGACTACTCCTAGCGTAGAGGCGGTTCCTCCAGTTGTAAAAGTCCACGTCGTATTGACCGCAAGCGCATTCCCAGCCAGGTCTTTTGCTCCTTTAGTAATCGTAGCCGTATAGTTCATACCGGCTGACAGGACAGTTGACGGCGTAAATTTGGCCGTTGATCCGGAATAGGCTACCGTTCCAGCAACTGTCATTGATCCTTGCTTTAAGTTAAATGTCGACGTGGTGATCGTTAAAGGATCCATTGCCTCGCTGAAAGTGAAAGCCACCTCCTTGTTGCGCGCAATACCAGTGGCATTGTTGAGCGGATCGGTTAAAGTCACCGTGGGTAACGTTTTATCGGCAATGGCACCCGTCGTAAAACTCCACACATAATCTTTTGCCAGAGATTTGCCGGTGACGTCTTTAATCCCAGTCGTAATAGTAGCGGTATAGAGCGTGTTGGGAGCCAGAAGTGCAGCCGGCGTAAAAGAGGCTATTGTATCAGAGTACGCTACTATTCCGGAAACAACAGCCGTTCCCTGCTTTAGAGTAAAATTCGTATTCGTGAATGTGGAAGACTTCATCGGCACACTGAAAGTGGCTGAGATCCTACTGCTAATGGCTACGTTCGTGGCTTTGTTGATCGGGTTTGTTGAAGTCACCACTGGATGTATGCCGGGATCCTCGTCTTTCTTACAACCATTCGCGAAGACCACCCATAGCATTGCTATCACAAGGAATATTTTCTTTTTCTTCATATTTAGTTTATATTATTTCTTGATTAGTTTAAAAGACATACTTGCCTTCTTGTTTTCTTCCTCTTGCATTCTCTCATGAATCATAATGGGGAGGATTGAAGATACCATCTGTATAGTGAGTGGCTTGCTCAAGTACCAACGAGCACCCAAGCCTTTTACCTTCGCTACATCGCTGGCACAGATGGATGAAGAGAGCACAATAGTACGTTTCAGAAGCAAGGAAAGCTCTTCCCGTTCGTTTATGCGCTGCAAAAACTCAAAGCCGTCCATAACGGGCATATTCAAATCCAATACAATCACGTCTGGAAAAGCAAGGCCCTGGCTCTGGTTCTGTTTCAGACTCTGCAAAGCGGTAGCGCCATTCTCATGCAGAACACACTGATCAACTAAGCCTGATTTTTCAATGATAACCTTGTTGATAACTTGAGACAGTTTATCATCATCAATTATACAGGCACACCAGAGCTGGCTGTTAGGGATTTCTTTCATTGTTTTCAATTGAATTAATTCACGTTGCGCAATCGCTGTAGTTTACCTGCTAAATAGACAAACTATTTATTTTCAACTATTTACAATTATTAAACCTGAAGGTTGTGCAAGGGTGCTGATGCATTCTCCCTGATATAGTCCGAGTAAAGCGTAGTGAGTGAGTAGTATTTTCGACTTTTGTTTGATTCCTCGAATGGAACGGCTTGTTCTTTTGTAGAACTAGTCCATTGACTACTATGCTGCCATCGTGACAGCGTATCTTATGACAGCGACCATTGCCAAAGTGCCACATGAAAGTTGGTTTATCCCGCTCCGCCGGCTGACCAGGGAAAGAGATACGTCAACACACCTACCAAGTTCTTTCAGCGCGTGTTGACAACTCACTTGTTTGACTCTCAAGCAGGAAGGTGAACAATAAGAAGTGTTGCAGGGGTCGAAGTTTCCATTCCGATGTCTGATTTAAATCATCGCCGGCAGGCATCCGGTAACGTACTCAGGGAAATGGCGTTTGACAATTGACGGTTGCCGGTCGGGTAAGCGCCTGGAAGCAGGCTTCGGGCAAGGTGTACGGTATGGGATACAATTGAACAGCTCTAAAGTGTAGAGGTGTATTCTTTAGTATTGGTGCGTTTACTGGCTTATTTGTTTTCATTTTGTATAGCCTTCTGAGTTCGGGCTGCCACCCATGTGGCTTTACTCACTCATCATCCTGAGAACAGGTGGCGCATATCTGTATGGAAGGTAAGCTTATTGCTTCAATTGCCAACATACGAGCATCATCCAGAAGATCATACTGCATTACACTTAGGGGTAAAGCATTGTTTTCCCACTTGCCTACACCCCATTCTCCCGCAATCTTACATTGAAGTTTAGAGGATTGCGCTATTGCTCAACCCCTGGTAGCTAAGTGAGAGAGTTTAATCAATGAACAGGAAGAATAAAGGGTCTAAAAGGATAGTTTTAATACACTAATTCATATCCAGGAAGATAGCATACAATGCATCCGTACCTATGGCTTCTCCTGGGCAATCTTTTAGGTATCCAGCTTACTGTCGGGCTACCCTGGCCGACAGCCCGGTTCGTTATGCTTACCGGTATTACCTGGAAAAAGCCCAGCAGCCCACCCGGCCCAGTTGGGACCAGACGGCCGTGTTGGTGGGCGTATAGGCTTGTCTGATTACTTTGAATCGGTACCCGGCTACTGCCGGATGTACAGCGATGGGCGCAATGAGTGCGCCCGAACCGCCAACGGCTGGCATCAGTACCTTACCTTCAAAATGCCTCCCGAAAAGCTCAGGGCAGTGATTGAAGACCTGATGCGGCATCCGCCCAAGTGAGAACGGCTTTATTCAAGTCCGAAAACAATCCCGGATTTTACTTCAGATGAGCCGCCAGGAAGTTCATCACCTTCGCCCGGATAGCTTCGGCATCGAACATGTCGCCGTAGTGCGGCGCTCCCTTCACGATGATCACTTCCTGCGGTACGCCGGATAGCTTCAGCCAGGAAGCCAGCAACTGCGACTGCGTGGTGGAAACCGACTCATCGAACTCTCCGTGGATGATCAGGAAGGGCGGATCGACTTTGTCGACGTAAGTGACCGGACTGGCTACCCTGGCCAGATCGGGGCGCTGTAAAGGAGAAGCACCCAGCAGGCGGACAACCGGATGATCCGCGGCATCCCACTTACCGGCTTCACTCTGAATCATCGCTCCGAAATCGGCAGGACCGTAAAAGTCCAGCACGCCCCGGATGCGGAAGGCTGGTTTCTTTCCATTGGCGTAAAAGGCCGGGACGGTTTGGTTGTTGGATAAGGCCAGCAGGGAAGCCAGGTGTCCGCCGGCCGAAAAACCCATCAGCACCATCCGCTCCTTGTCCAAGCCGTACTTACCGGCATTCCGGTACAGGAAATCTACCGCTTGATTGCAATCCTGGATCTGCGCCGGGAAAGGCGCCTGGGTACTGTACCGGTAGTCGATGGAAGCCAGCGCGTAGCCTTTCTTCAGGATGGACTGAATGGTCTGCTGCATATAGCTCATGTCGGAATACTTGTCGTTGGTCATCCAGCCACCGCCGTGCACCCAGATCACCAGAGGCGTATTCGCTTTGGCTCCGGCGGGCAGATAGATGTCGAGCAGGTGGTGCCGGGAGGTATCGCCGGCGTAGGGAAGGTTGCTGTGCGTGACTGTGCCCTGGGGAAAAATGTGCTGCACCCGGCTGGCCACCTGGGCTTTGGCCTGGGGAAGGAGGAGGGTCAGGAAACTGGCCAGGATCAGGAAGCCTGGCAGCCCACTGCTTTTGCGCTTGCAGGTTACGGTCATCGAATGAATGTCTGGATGAGATGAAGTTCGGGCCAAAACTAATTAAAATTCCCCCACATCTTCATCAGCCAGCCGATATAAAAAAGCATCTGTCAATCCACTTTAGGAAGAGGAAGGGCTGCTCCGTGGAAAGTGTCCGCTTGTCCATCGCAGAGCTGCGATCTGTTTTCTGCAACTATCAGCCAGACAATCATTTAAATAAACATCTATTTAATTACTACCATCCCTTGTATACCTTTTGTCTACCCCACAATTAATCCAGGTTCACCAATTGTACACCCCATAAAATAGGATGTTGGCCTTTCCTCACCTTACGTTTGTATCGCCGAAACGCAAGTGACATTTCGCTTACCGGAACAGACCTAAACATTCAACCATTTAAACCCTAATCTATATCTAAATGAAAACCCTTTTTTACCTTCGCTGCGCCCTTGTGGCGACTTTCGCCCTGATTACTACCAGTGCTTCGGCCCAATTGTACAACTATTTTGCCGGCACGCTGGCCGGAGCCAACAACACGGGCAGTTACAATACCTTCGTTGGCTACACGACCGGCCAGTACAACACGAATGGCCTTTACAACTCTTTTTATGGCTACGCCTCCGGCCGGGCCAATACCACGGGGAATTTCAACTCTTTCTACGGCGTATATTCCGGATTCAGCAATACGACGGGTAGCTACAACGCCTTTTTTGGCCGCTACGCCGGAGGTGCCAATTCCACCGGCGGCAACAATGCTTTCTTTGGCAATGAAGCCGGTTTGCAAAACTCAACCGGTTCGAACAACTCCTTTTTCGGGAATCAGTCCGGGCGCAGCAACAACGCCGGTTTCCTGAACACTTTTGCCGGCTACCAGAGCGGTTACTCCAATACATCGGGCAATCAGAACACGTTTATGGGTGGCTACGCCGGCTACAGCAACTCTACCGGCAGCTATAACAACTTCCTGGGCTACTACGCCGGCTACAGCAATACCACCGGTACCGGCAATGCCTTTCTGGGTACGTATTCAGGCTGGAACAACCTCACCGGCAACTACAATACTTTTCTGGGCAATAGCGCCGGCTACGGCAACTCTACCGGCCAGGCCAATTCTTTCGTGGGGTTTGAGGCGGGTTATAAAAACACCACTGCCAGCAACAACACCTACCTGGGCTTTGAGTCGGGCTACAACACAACCACGGGTGGCAACAACACCTTCGTAGGACATTACGCCGGGCTTTTCAACCAGACGGGCTTCAGCAATACATTTATGGGCAAAAGCGCCGGTTACGCCAATACCACCGGTCAGTCGAACGTATTCATCGGGCTGGAAGCCGGTAAACAGAACACGACGGGCTCATTCAACGTGATCGCCGGGGTGCAGGCCGGACAGAGCGCTACTACGGCCGACAACAACAGCTTTATTGGCTATCAGGCTGGCTTCAAAACCACCACGGGTTACGACAATGCCTTCCTGGGCACCAAGTCGGGCTATCAGAACACTACGGGTTATTACAACTTCTTCCTGGGCAAGCAAGCCGGGTTTAACAACACCACCGGTGCCAACAACGCCTACCTGGGCAACGGAGCCGGCTACCTCAACACGACCGGTTCTTCCAACGTGGCCATCGGTACGTATGCAGGCTATAACAACATCGGCAACAACAACGTGTTTATCGGTTTCAATTCCTTCAGCCCGCTGGGAACCACCCTTTCCAACGCCATTGCCATCGGCAGCAAATCCTACGTGTCGGCTTCCAACTCCCTGGTGCTGGGCAGCATCAACGGCGTGAATGGCGCTACGGCTTCGACCAACGTGGGCATCGGCACTTCCGCTCCGGCTTACCGGCTGCAATTGGGTGAAAACTCTGCCGCCAAGCCCGGTACTTCCACCTGGACGGTAGCTTCTGACCGCCGGTTGAAGAAGAACATCTCCTCTTTCAGCGAAGGGTTGAACGTACTGACCCAGATCAAGCCGGTGTGGTTCCAGTACAACGGAGAGGCGGGTATGCCGACTGAGAAGAAGTTCGTAGGAATCATTGCGCAGGATATGCAGAAGATTGCCCCTTATATGGTAGGCAGCTTTACCTACCAGGATACCACCGGCAAAACGGCCGAATACCTGGACTACGATGCCAACGCCCTGACGTACGTGCTGGTCAATTCCGTGCAGCAGCAACAAAAGCAGATCGTTGAACTACAAAAGGAGAACGAAGAACTGAAGAGCCAGCTATCGCAAGTGGAAACGTTGACCCAGCGCCTGAACCAACTGGAAGCACTGCTCAATCAGGGAAAAGAAAAAGTGACTGGCGCACAGCTTTTTCAGAACGAACCGAACCCGGCACAGGGCAACACGCTGATCCGCTACTACCTGCCCCAGGAAGCCGGTCCGGCTCAGCTGAAAGTGTACACGATGAACGGACAGGAAGTGAAAACCCTTGAACTGATCCAGAGAGGCCAGGGCTCGGTGCAGCTTTCCACCAGCGGCCTGGCTTCCGGAATGTACATCTATCACCTGGTGGTAAATGGCGAAAAAATTGACAGCAAAAAGCTGATTCACAACCCCTAATTATCCATTTATTGGGTCCAAAACCCAGCCCCTATACGTAGTGGAGGCGTCAATACCCGCACTACGTATAGGGGCTGGGTTTTTCCGACTGATTGGGATTGCATATCCAAAAGAAAACATTCATATTCACTGATCATTTTTGTACGTCCTCTCCACCCAGGGCCGCGGGTGTTTGCCAGGCATAAGAAGAAACCCACTCAAGCAGAATACTAAGTCACGATCAGGGAAGAGAATGGATAATTAAACCATTTGAATTTCTCCTGGTGTGTATTCTGCTATCTGCCAGTGCTTATCGATTTACAATTACTTTGATTTACTGCCTCTTAGATTACAAGGCCGATGATAAAAAAAGGATGCTGGATTCTGCTCGTCACCTGCTTGTTAAGCTGCGAAGAACGCTATTACGGGAAAGGACCTACCAAAGTCCACGGATACGTCTATGATGATTTCAATCGCCAAAAACTACCGGGTGTTACCGTCTATCTCCGTACGTGCAGGATACAATTGATCAATGGTACGCTCTGGTGTGATGAAATACTGGACAGCGCCGTAACGGATGAAAAAGGCCATTACCAACTCACTGTTCCTCCTTCCGTAGATACCAGAGTAGGGGTAGTAGTCGGCCAATTCCCTACGCATCCGATTGCTTATTATCCCACGTCTGATTTGGTAGTAAGCCAAACCAAAGTTTTTTTATCAAAAAAGGAATCATCAATGAGTTTGATTTCTACGTGCGTCCTCTGAAAACCTTGGCCGTCCAGATCCAGCTCAACCGTACGGGTTATCAGGATGTAGTTCTCAATTGTAGCGCCGGCTGGGAAGTTTACCATTTTCACCGCTTGGCAGGGGTGGCCAATCAGTTGGATACCACCCTGTATCTGAAGGCAGTTCCCGACTGGCAGGCGTTCGTAAGCCTGTCCCTGGAAGCGCCGAATCAAACCAGCCAAGTGCTTTCCGATACGGTGCTGGTCACCCGAAATGATACTACCACCGTGAAGTTTACTTATTAACTGCATAGGGGCCAGTGGTAATTTGAGTATTACCAGACTGGCTATACTCAACCGCATTGTTGCGGTGCATTTTCATTTACCAGGCCACGCACGATGGCAAAATATCCCTAACGACTATGCATAAAGGCCTGACTCTTTTTATTTTACTGGTAGTCAACAGTTATTCAGCAACGGCGCAGCACAACGTGATCAAGGGAATTGGTGCCGGCTGGCCGATGAGAAGTGGCGGGGTGTACACCGTTGGGGTTGGGTACGAGCGCATCATCGGCGATCACCTGTCGATGCAGTTGTATTTCAACCACAAAGGACATCAGTTGGCGATAGATGGTGGCAAATCAACTTATAACAGTCTGATCCCGGAAGTCAGGTATTACTTCAAATGCCAACCTGACTTCTCCTCCTCTTTCTTTCTGGCTCCTTTCGTGGAATTACAGCGACGAACCGACGGCGGAGGCGGCGAGCGAGATTACAACGACTACTACGTGCAGGGCGTACAGAAGCAGGTCAGTCCTGGTTTGCTGATGGGGAAGAACTTTCGGTTATCAGTCAGTGGCACATTGAAATGTACCTGGGCCCGAAGTACCGGATCGGGGATGAAACAACGGAACGGATTGTAGATCAGGTGTCGGTTTTGCAAACAAAGACCTACCAGCAATGGGCCCTCCGGGTAGGACTCAACCTGGCTTTCCGGTTTTGACTCCTCATTCAGGCATCAAAACCTGACAAGTCTTCGAAGACCCTGTCAGGTTTAATCCTCAAGGCGTTACCAGATAACGCTGCTCAAGACGCGATGAATCGCGTCTCTATTATTCATTACTCACTGTTCACCTAATCTATCGGGCCCGGCCCCCCGGTTCAATTCTTCAGTCTGTCAGCCTTCCCAGACCTGCTCCGGATAAATAATGACGAAGCTGCTTTGGGTAAAATGCCGGGCCAGTTGTTTGGGCACGTAGTCCAGGGCGCTGGTATGCGACAGCGAACCCTGCCGGGCACTCACCACCACCAGCAGGTCGTCGGGACGGATATCGGGGGCCAGGGAATCAAAGTTGCTCCAGTCGTGAAAAGGCGTGTACACGACATCGACGCTGGAACGTCCCTGCTGCATCACTACTTCCAGCGTTTGTAACGTGTCGGTTTCTCCCCGGAAACTGAGGTCTGCGCCAATCTGTTTGGCCAGCGTTCTCACGTTGTGTACCCAGGCAGCAAAGCCCTGCTCACGTTCGGCGTTGGGCGGTACGACCACAACCAGCCGCTGCATGGTGTTGAGCGGATGCAGGAATTTGCAAACCAGGATCATCTGCCGGCTCTGCGCCAGGAGGTTGTCGAGTACCGTTCCAAAAATCTTCTGCCGGGCGGTCACCTTGCCATTCCAGCCAATCACCACTTCCGTAATCATGAGTTCGCGAATGGCCCTCAGGATGCCGCCCGCCACGTTTACGTCGATCCGGGAGACCAGCTGTACCGTGTGGTCGGTAGCGGAGGCGTGCTGGATGGCCTTCTCCAGCATGCGGTTATTGGCCAGCAGTTGTTCAGTGGTATTGTCGGCGTCTTTGACCACGGCCAGCGGAAAGATGGGTTCGTGCGAAGCCGGATTCTTGATCAGAATCGCAAAGTCGATGAGTTGCTCCAGCGTAGCGGGGTTGGAGATGGGCACCAGAATACGGCTGGGGATTTCGCTCAGGTCAGGCACTTTGTTGCTTTCTTCGATGGCCAGCTTGCGTCCGGTATTTTCTACCATCAATGAACTGACCACGCAGGTAAACAGAATCATTACAACGGTGCCGTTCAGTACGTTTTCGTCGAATATTTCCAGTTCGAAACCCACCAGTACCGAAGCCAGCGAAGCCGCCGCCCGGGCTTCGCTCAACCCAAATATCAGGTTGCGCTCCAGCACGGAATAGCGGAAGATTTTCTGCGTAAAGAAAGCCGCCAGCCACTTGCCGACGGTAGCTACGAAAATCATGGTGCCGGCAATGACCCACACGGCCGGTCCCTGCAACAGCATCCGCAGGTCGACCAGCATACCCACGGAAATGAGAAAGAAGGGTATAAAGAGCGCGTTGCCCACGAATTCGATGCGGTTCATCAACGGTGAGGTGTGCGGAATCAGCCGATTGAGGCTCAGCCCGGCCAGGAAGGCCCCGATGATGGGTTCCATGCCGGCCAGCTCAGAAAGAAAGCCGGAAAGAAACACCATCGCCAGCACGAACGTGTACTGCGACACGCCTTCGCTTTCGATGTTGCGGAAAAACCACTGCCCCACCCGCGGGTACACCCAGAAGAGAATAAACAGAAAAACGGAGCTGGACACCAGCAGCCGAGTCCAGAATAAAATATTCACTTCGCCCCGCGTCGATTCGGTAATGACGGCCAGCACCAGCAGCGAACAGGTGTCGGCAATGAGCGTGCTCCCCACCGTAATGGTGACCACTTCGCTTTTGGAAAGTCCCAGCTTGCTCACAATCGGGTAAGCCAGCAGCGTATGCGAAGCCAGCACGCCCCCCAGCAGGATGGCCGAAATCACCGAAAACCCCAGCAGGTAATGCGCCGCCAGAATGCCCAGCAGTTGGGGAATTGCAAAGGAAAAAGCGCCCAGCACCAGACTTTTAAGCCGGTTTTTCCGAAACTCATTGAGGTCGATCTCCAGCCCGGCCACGAACATAATGTACAATAGTCCCACCGTGCCAAACAACTGGATGCTCACGTCGCGCAGCAACAGATTGAGCCCGTTGGGCCCTACTACCACTCCGGCCAGAATCAGCCCGATGATTCCGGGCATGCGAAAGCGCTTAAATATCAACGGAGCAAACAGAATGATGAGCAGCACCAGCGAAAAAACCAGCACCGGATCTTTGAAGGGAATCGAAAATTTGAACAGCAGTATAGAGAGTGATATAGGCATAGGTTAGCGGAATTCGGTTCAAAGCAAAGAATTTTTTCCGGAATGACCTTCCGGAACCGATCTTTCATGAAGCCAGACAGCCATTCCGGCCTGGAATTCTTTCATTCAAACGCAGGCACCGAATCCGGGTTGGCCTTTTTAAATGTATTGAGAGATTGAGTGATTGGTGATTGACAGATTGATGATGTAGAGACGCAATTCATTGCGTCTTTGGGTCGGGCGGCAACGCATCGATTCTGTAGCATCAGGCCTGATGACTGAGCAACCAACCGAAGCATTGAGCACAAAGATTCCCTCTTTTTAGTGTCTGTCGGTTCCAATTATTCCCCAATTACAAAGATGGAATCTTTGCATCAGGCCTCTGCCCTGCTTTGCCTACGAAGCCGTCATCTTCAGTATCAGCAGGGAAACGTCATCGGATTGTGGTACGGGGCCGGCCCATTTTTCTCTCAGTGCTTTCATGGCTTCGACCACCTCATGCGCACTCTGGTCAGCTACCTGTCGGAAAGCGTGGCAGATGTTTTCGATTCCCAGGCATTCGCGCCGGGCATTGAACTGCTCTACCAGCCCATCGGTCATGGCCATCAGCACATCGCCTTTTTCCAGCGTAAAATGAATATCGTGGAAGCGCTGCCTGGGATTGAACCCCAGAAACATCCCATCCTGCTGAAAAACTTCTACCTGCTTGCTGGCCTGCCGATACACCAGTACCGGCGGCATACCCGATGAAGTCATCGTGACTTCCTTCTTTTTGAGTCGGAGAATGGTGAGGCCCATAAACATACCCCGGATGGCCATGCAGCGGATGCCTTCCGACACCTGCTGCAGGATGTGCGTGCCTTCACTGTCAGCCCCCAGCGACTGGAAGTAGCTTTTGGCAGTGGCTACCAGAATACCCGATTTGAGGCCGTGGCCGGTTACGTCGCCAATGGCAAAAGTAAAATTGCCTCCTTCGTCTACTGTGTAGTCGTAATAGTCGCCGCCCACTTCCGAAGCCGTTTGCATGTGCATACTGATCTCCAGGTGCGGAAATACGGGCGGGTCGACCGGCAGCAACGACAATTGCAGGGCACGGGCTTCTTCCAGTTCGGCTGTTTTGCGTTCGTTGTCGGCCAGCACCACGGCGAAGGCTTCTTCGGCTTTTCGTTTTTCTTCCTGCAGGGCCTGCTGGGTGTGGGTCAGTTCGCCAATCAGGGCTGACTTTTCTTCGTCGCCCGCCCGGAGGGCTTCCAGGCTGGCATTTAGCTCACGGGTCCTTTCCTGTACGCGTTCTTCCAGTTCCTGATTCGATTGAGATTCGCGCAGCAACTTTCGCCGGAGCAGCCAGTAAGCCAGTCCCAGCAGCAGCAGACTCAGTACACTGCCGATAATCTGGCGGTAGATGGTCGTGCGGTGGCTTTCTTCCAGACGCCGCTCCTGTTCAGCCAGCAAACGCCGCTCTTCCTGCTGGAAAGCCGATATGCCGGTACGAATGGCATCCATGACGTGCCTGCCTTCTCCTTCGTTGAAAAAAGTCAGCGCTTCGTCGGATGAGCGGTGCTCAAACAGCGTGATGGTGGCCGCTATCTCATCCAGCTTGCGGTCGATCAGTCGGCTGAGGTCGGCCAACCGCCGCTGCTGAATCGGATTTTCGCGGGTGAGCAATACCAGCGAATCCTGTAGCCGACCGATCCGGGCTTTGGCATTTTCGTAGGGCTCCAGGTACAGCTTCTTCTGGGTGAGCAGATACCCCCTCTCCCCGTTTTCGGCATCCTTCAGCAGGGAAAGCAACTGTTCGCTGGTTTCCATTACCTGTATGGTGCGGGCCACTACCCGGCTGTTGTTGTTCTGATCGAGGGAAGCCATGATGGCCCGGTAACCGCCAACGCCTACCAACAGCACGGATAAGGTGAGCAGCACGTAGGTAAAAAGGCGTTTGTCCAGAATGTTGTTTGACATCATAGCTGGCAAATATAATTTTTACGGGCTATTTATTGCGTTCTTTCCCCTTGGTCAGCAGGCGGCTTGCCCTTATTTTGGACCAGATTCAATAAAAGAGCCCCGGAACTGCAACCCCTTCGTCCGGATTTACGATACAAGGACAGAATCCGGTTCCGTCTCCCCGATACTGAGCAGATAACGGATCAATCAGCTATGGAACATAACGCAGCCCGGCCTTTCGCCGGGTTTTTGCTTTTCGCTCTTTTCTTCCTCAGAAAAGTTAGGCCGGAAAGCTTTCGGAGGAGCAGAAAGCTTGCTATTTTTACAGAATAAGGCATTTTTGCGCCGCTTGCCCGAACCTTCAAGATCCTTACCACTTTGGAAAACGCATCCATTCTCAAACTGCTCAAACTGGCCGTCAACCTGTTGGAGTTGCACGACGAAAATCCCTTTAAGATCAAATCTTACCAGAATGCCCTCTTCAACCTGGATAAAACGGATGCCCCGCTGGGCTCGCTTTCCGTTGCTGAACTGGAAAAACTGGACGGAGTAGGCAAAAGTGTATCGGCCAAGATTGATGAAATCAACCAGCGCGGTACCTACGCCGAACTGGAAGACCTATTGAGCAAGACCCCGGAGGGTGTCATTGAGATGTTTGCCATCAAAGGCATCGGAGCCAAAAAGATCCGTTCCATCTGGAAGGAACTGGGCATTGAGAACACGCAGGACCTGTTGCAGGCCTGCGAAAACAATCAGGTCTCCAAGCTGAAAGGCTTTGGTGAAAAGACGCAGGAAACCATCCGGCAGGCCCTGCTTTTCAATCAGGCGAATGCCGACAAACTGCACTATTCGAAAGCAGAACCCATTGCGGAAGAACTGAAGAAGTACCTGCTGGAGAAATTTAGTCCGGTTTCGGAGAGCGGGCAGGTGCGGCGGAAGCTGGAAATCATTGACTGCATCCAGTTGATTGTAGCCGCTGAATCGCCCACGGAAGTGTTTGACTGGCTCAACCAATATCCGCAACTCCAAATCGACAACAAACAATCTTCGCCCTTTGCCTGGCGGGGCAGTTATCAGTCTTTGTCTATCTCCATCGAAGTATTTGTTGCTTCTCCCCGGCAGTTTACCAGCAAGCTCTTTGTGCATTCGGGTGCCCAGCCCCACCTGGCCCACCGGGCAGAGGCGGCTCCCGGCACCCTGCTGAAAATCGCCCTGAGCGGCGAATACCAGTCGGAGGAGCAGATTTACGCCAAAGCCGACCTGCCTTTCATTGCTCCCGAACTGCGCGAAGGACTGTTTGAATTCAGCTGGATCAGGAGCCATTCGGCCCAGGACCTGGTCACGATGGAAGACTTGAAGGGCATTCTGCACAACCATTCGACTTACAGCGACGGACACCACAGCCTGGAAGAAATGGCTCAGTACTGTCGCGACCTGGGCTACGAATACCTGGGCATCAGCGACCACTCCAAGTCGGCTTACTACGCCAACGGATTGCCCGAAGACCGCATTCGCCAGCAGCACCGGGAGATTGATGCGCTGAACCAGCGGCTGGCGCCCTTCCGCATTTTCAAAGGCATCGAATCGGACATTCTCAACGACGGCTCACTTGACTATTCGGATGCCGTGCTGGCCAGTTTCGACTTCGTAGTGGCTTCTATCCACTCTAACCTGAAAATGGACGAAAGAAGGGCCACGCAACGGCTCATCAAAGCCATTGAAAACCCGTATACGACCATCCTGGGCCACCCGACCGGCCGGCTGCTGCTCCGCCGCGAGGGCTACCCCATCGACCACCAGGCGGTGATCGACGCCTGCGCCGAACACGGCGTGGTCATTGAGATCAATGCCAATCCCTGGCGGCTGGATTTGGACTGGCGCTGGCTGCCTTACGCCCTGGAAAAAGGCGTGATAATCAGCATCAATCCGGACGCGCATGAAAAAAACGGCTACCACGACATGAAGTACGGGGTGGCCGTAGCCCGCAAAGGCGGCTTGACCCGACAAATGACTTTCAATGCCCTGTCGCTGGCAGAGATCCAAAGCAAGCTGGAAGCCCGCAAACTGGTGGGCAGCACCAAACCCTGATGCCATCAGTGCCCTTTGTTGCATTGGTGAACGGCAGCCGGTAAGTACAGGGGTGATTGACGATGGGCTAACCGATGGTCAATACATTTACCAAAAGGAAGTGGAAGACCAATAATAAAAACACCCTCGTTGGTGCGTATTAATTGAGGGTTTATCCCACTTTATTTACTCTATAGGTAAGCACTTGCTTAAGCATTTGCTACCGTTGATTCAGATATTCCATTTTTCTGCAGGGCCGCTTGAACGGATGCCTCAGATCGTATAATTAGAGCTTTGGAACACAAAAAGAAATTCCTGATTCTGCGCTTCTCCTCCATCGGTGACATTGTACTCACTACACCGGTGGTGCGGGCCATCAAACTGCAAATCGAAGATGCAGAAGTACATTACTGCACTAAAATCGGCTTTCGTACCCTCATCGAAAACAGCCCTTATATCGACAAGTGCTTCTACCTGGAAAACAGCCTGAACGACCTGGTCCGGCAGTTGAAGGCCGAAAAATATGACTACATCATTGACCTGCACAACAACCTCCGCACCCGGATTGTCAAGCTGAAGCTGGGCGTGAAGGCCTTTAGTTTCAATAAGCTCAATTTTGAAAAGTGGCTGCTGGTCAACTTCAAAATCAACCGGATGCCCAACGTGCACATCGTAGACCGTTACCTGGACACCCTCCGGTCGTTTGGCGTGAAGAAAGACAATTTCGGGCTGGAATACTTTATTCCGCACAAGGACGTGGTAGAGAAGGAGTGGTTTCCCGAAACCCACCGCAAGGGCTTTATCGCCTACGCCATTGGCGGGCAGCACGCCACCAAAAGGCTACCGGTAGCCCGGATGATCGAACTCTGCCGGAAAATCAACCAGCCCATTATTCTGCTGGGCGGAAAAGAAGACGTAGCCGCCGGCAACCAGATTGAGGCGGCTTTTGAAGGCAACGTACCCCACAATAGTTCCAGAAGTAAATCACTCCCGGGCAACAAGACGGTGATTTACAATGCCTGCGGAAAATACAACCTTAATCAGTCGGCTTCGGTGCTGAAACAATCCAGGGCCGTATTCAGCCACGATACCGGACTCATGCACATTGCGGCGGCTTTCCGGAAAATCACTTATTCCATCTGGGGCAATACCACGCCCCTGTTTGGCATGTATCCGTACCAGACCAAATTCGTCGTACTGGAAAACAACAGCCTGAGTTGCCGACCCTGCTCCAAAATCGGCTACGAACGTTGCCCCAAGGGCCACTTCAAGTGCATGAATGACATTGTTTTCGACTTCAACCTTCCGCTGTTGCTGTCCGACGCCAAAGGTCCCTTCAAACCTTTGTAAGCAAAACCCGCTGCTCTGCTTCGCCCGCCAGCTGCCTCCATTCTTTTATGCAGCAGAAGCTGATCTTTGAAATAATTACCTGTATATTTTCCCTTCCATCAGCGTCGCTGATGGTTGCTGTTTACTACAATCGTACGGAGCCGGATTCTAAAATCAGGGAAATATATTTATGGCAGACTCTTCATTACAAATGCTTGAAGCCGATTTTATGCCGCACGGGCACTGTTATTACTGGCAGCCCGATATTCTCTGGAGCCACGCCCTTTCAGACGGCATCATTGCCACGGCCTATTTTGTCATTCCGTTGGTGTTGCTCTACATCTATCTCAAGCGGAGAAGCACCGAATACGTGTGGGTCATGATTCTGTTTGCCATCTTCATTTTGGGCTGCGGCATTACCCACATCTTCGACGTGGTTACCATCTGGAATCCGGTCTATCGGCTCGATGCCGTTTTCCGGATTATCACGGCACTGGCTTCTATTGGTACGGCGCTGGTGCTGGTGAGAGTGGCCCCCAACATCATCGCCATTCCTTCACCTCAGGAATGGATTGCCGTTAATCAGGAACTCAATGCGCAGCTCATCCAGCTGCGCGAAAAGGACCGGATCATTGAGGGGTTCAAAGAGTTTGCATCGCTTACCGAAACCCTTCCCCAACTGGTCTGCACCTATCAGTCCGACGGGAAGGCCACTTTCTACAACCAGCAGTGGTATCAGTACACCGGTCTGGACTTTGAAGCGTCACTGACCAGGGTGTTTGAGCAGGTCATTGAGCCTGAGCAATACGACCTTTCGCTACGTGTATGGCAGGAAGCGATGCAGGGCGGAAAACCGTACGACATGGAAATGTATCTACGCCGGCAGGACGGCGAATACCGCTGGCATTTGGTCCGGTCTACGCCCTTGAAACTCAACCAGGCCGATGGACTGTGGGTATGCACTTTCACGGATATCCAGGACCAGAAGGTGCGCAATGAAGAACTGGAACAGAAAAACCGGGAACTGTCTATCATCAACAATGACCTGGACAACTTTATTTATACCGCATCCCACGATCTGAAGGCGCCCATTGCCAACATTGAAGGCCTCATCAACCTGCTGTCCAAGCGGATGGCCGGTCGGCTGGAAGCTTCCGAAAAGGAAATCATTGGAATGATGAACGTTTCCATCAGCAAATTCAAGGGGACCATCCGGGATCTGGCCGAGCTGGTGAAATCGCAGAAAGAGGCGGCAGAGGAACCAGCACCCGTGGCTTTTGAGGATATCCTTGAAAACGTAAAAATTGATCTGCAAGAACTGATTACCCAGTCACAGGCCCGGATTGAAAGCCATTTTGAAGTACCCCGGATCCACTACGCCCGTAAAAACCTGAAAAGTATCTTGTATAATCTGGTGAGCAATGCCATTAAATACCACTCTGAAGAACGCCCCCTCCGAATAGAGCTAAGCACAATGTCCACCAGCGACGGATGCACCCTGCTTACGGTCCGTGACAATGGACTGGGCATGAACCCCGATCAGCAAAATAACCTCTTCCGGATGTTCAAACGGTTTCATACCCACGTGGAAGGAGCCGGAATCGGGCTGTACATCGTCAAACGCATCGTCACCAACAGCGGGGGCCGCATTGAAGTAGAAAGTGAAGTCGATCAGGGTACTACCTTCCGGATTTACCTGCCTGACTGATTACTGAAGGAGAGAGGGATTGAAGGATTGAAGGATTGACTGATTACTGGACAAAAGCGAAAAAAGGTGGCCACCAAGCCTTAAAGACACGAAGCAATCCCGTTTCTGATTCACTGGGTGCGCGTGTGCGTACGGATTCTTTCATCCTTATTCAGCCTCCGCTGAAAGGATTAAATACAGTCTAAGAATTTCCATTCCAAAGCTGTGGATTGGTGACAAAAATCACAAATGTCAAGTAATCCGAAGGATTGAAATCCTCCGGACTTAAAACTTTAGGTATCAATCGTCCTATCAGGTTTATAACTTTTTAACTCACTACATGCCACCAGACGCAGTCAACTAACACACTACGCCCGTTTTTAAATAGAAACGGGCCCGTTTTCCTGCCGCCAATTCCCCTTATTCCTGCCAATGACTCATTAAAAAATAAGTTAACATTTGTATAGTTAGGAATCCTAACTATATTTGTGAAGAAATTATTCTCCACTTCACCCATTTCGTTTCTTTATGGACAACACGCAGACCACTCCCCAAACCATTCCTGGTTACACCTACGGGCAGGTAGCGCTTTCGCCACTTATCATGCAGGACCTAAGCGCATTGAAGCAAACGGTATTATTTACCGACGAAGACGAACGTTACCTGCGGCTGGCCGGAGAAATATTACAAGACCAGACCGACGCCATTCTGGACGTCTGGTACGGTTTTGTGGCAAGCCATCCGCATCTGGTACATTACTTCAGTCAGAACCAACAGCCCAATCCGGATTACCTGGCCGCCGTACGAAAGCGCTTCGGGCAGTGGATTCTGGATACCTGTTTTCGTCCCTATGACCAGGAATGGCTCAATTATCAGCACGAAATCGGCCTGCGTCACCATTATGCCAAAAAGAACCAGACGGATGGCGTAGCAGCCGTTCCCATTATTCACTTCCGCTACCTGACGGCTTTCATTGTACCCATTACGGCCACCATCAAGCCTTTTCTGGCTCATAAAGGGCACCCGGCCGCAGAAGTAGAGAAGATGCACGCAGCCTGGTTCAAAGCCATCACCCTTACCGTGACGCTCTGGAGCTATCCTTATATCAACCAAGGTGAATTTTAATCATAAAACCCCCATCTACTTATGCGCGTATCCGTTTATGACACCTACGTCAGAAGAAAAGACGAAGGCCTGATGCACTTCGACATCATTGTACCCGAAAACAGCCAGCTGGAATCGGTGCTCCGTTTCGGGCAGGCGTATCTCAAGGAAAAAGGCCAGGAGGGCCAGCAACTAACGGCCAAGGAATGCCGTTTCTGCCACATCGAAAACGCTCCCGAACCTATGCAGGCTTCGATACGGGAAAAAGGCTACTTTATTTACGAAATGCAGGGCTGTCAGCCTGCTCAGGCCGATTTGAGTCAATAGCTGGCTTTGGTACCCTCAGAGGGCACTTGTCAGCCGAATGAATTGTTCATTGCGGGAATGGGTCGCAGCTTCCGGTTAACGTCCTGACTGCGGTCCTTTCCATCTGATCAACGGTTAATCGAACAGAATTGCTTTATTTCACTCCTCAAAAGGAGTATTCATAACATTTACCCACAAAACCATGGAAACCAACCAGGAAGCGGCCACCGATTTTCAGAAAACGCTGACCACCGTAATTGAACAACGCATCTTCTCAAAAATTCAGTACCGGACCGAACTGCAGGAGTTTGTTACGGTTACTTCGCTCATCAAAGAAAGGGTAACCGAAAACGGGCGGGAGTCGGTCGTACTGGCCAACGGCGAAAAGCTGCCGCTGGATAAAATTGTAAGCATTAACGGTATCATTGCGCCCGGCTACGAAGACTACATGGCCATTTCCTGCGACTGCTGAATGGACCAGGAAGTAGTAGATAGTCCTTTGAACCCCAGCTTTCAAAGCGGAAGCCTGGAATACAAGATTGTGTCATCGCTGGAGCGGGTATCGGAGGCGTTCAAGGCCTTGCTCTGGCAGGAAGCCAAAGAAGTGGCGCTGAGCCCCATCCAGATCCAGATTCTTATTTTTTTGCGCTTCCATTCGGCGGAGAAATGCAAAGTGAGCTATCTGGCGCAGGAGTTTAACCTGACCAAAGCCACCATCAGCGATGCCGTAAAAGTACTGGAGCAAAAAGGATTGATCGGCAAGCAGACGGAGCCGTCCGACACCCGCAGCTACACCATTTTCCTGACGGAAACCGGGAGGGCGGTGGCACAGAAGACGGCTATTTTTGCCAATCAGCTTTCGACGCCTCTGCATGAACTCAGTCTGGAGCAAAAGGAAGTGCTATACACCAGTCTGCTGGAGCTGATTTACAAGCTCAACCAGAATGGCATCATCTCCATTCAGCGCATGTGCTTCAACTGTCATTTTTACGGAAAGAAACAGAACGGCTCAGCGCACTTCTGCAACCTGCTGCGCATGCCGCTGAAAGCCCACGAACTTCGGGTCAACTGCCCGGAACACCACGCAGTGGCCCGGTAGAGCCAGCTACATCAGCGGGCAAGTTTTTCTTTCTGTTACTCAATAGTCGTACTTATCGCCCCAGAGTTTGCGCAGGTAGTTGCGCAGTTCGTTTTCCCGTGCGTTCTGACCCGGATCGTAGAAGACCGTGCCCTGGATATTTTCCGGTAAATACTCCTGCGGACTGAAGTTGCCCGTGTAGTCGTGCGAATATTCGTAGCTGGCACCGTAACCCTGGCTTTTCATGAATTTGGTGGGCGCATTGCGCAGGTGCAGCGGAACCGGCAAATCGCCCTTGTCGCGCACCACGGCTTTGGCCATTTTGATGGCTTTGTACGAAGCGTTGCTTTTGACCGAAGTAGCCAGGTAGATCACCGCCTGCGACAGAATGATTTCCGCTTCCGGGTAGCCGATCATATTCACGGCCTGAAAACAGTTGGTGGCCATGAGCAGGGCGTTGGCATTGGCGTTGCCGATGTCTTCCGAAGCCAGAATGACCAGCCGGCGGGCAATGAACTTCACGTCTTCGCCGCCTTCGATCATCCGGGCCAGCCAGTACACGGCCGCGTTGGGATCGCTGCCGCGAATGGATTTGATAAATGCTGAAATGATGTCGTAGTGCTGCTCCCCTTTTTTGTCGTAGAGTGCCACGCGGCGCTGGGCTACCTGCATCACGGCTTCGTCGGTAATGGCTAGCGGATCGGTGGCGTAGGTGTCGGTGACCAGTTCGAGCAGGTTGAGCAGTTTGCGGGCATCGCCTCCCGACATGCGCAACAGGGCTTCCGTTTCGGCCAGTTCAATGTTCCGCTTTTTCAGCACCTCATCTTCCCGCAGTGCCCTTTGCAGGAGATCGATCAGGTCTTTTTCTTCCAACGCTTTCAGCGTGTACACCTGGCTGCGTGAGAGCAAGGCCGAATTGACTTCAAACGATGGATTTTCGGTCGTGGCCCCGATGAGCGTAATCCAACCCTTTTCCACGGCTCCTAACAGGGCATCCTGCTGGGCTTTGTTGAAGCGGTGTATCTCATCAATGAAAAGAATGGTTTTGCCCGAAAAGCGTGCTTTGTCAATCACTTCCCGCACCTCTTTCACCCCCGAACTGATGGCGCTCAGGGTGAAGAAAGGCAACCGCATCTGACTGGCGATGATGTTGGCCAGGGTGGTTTTACCCACGCCCGGCGGCCCCCAGAGAATCATGGAAGGCACTGCTCCGGAAGTGAGCGCCCGACGCAACACGCCTTTCGGTCCTACCAGGTGTTGCTGCCCGATCACCGTATCGAGGGAGTGGGGACGCATTCTTTCGGACAGGGGGGCAGCAGGATGAAATAACATAGTTCAGACAACCTTTTTCTTTACAAAAAATACCAAGCGGTCGAAGCTCAGAAACAATTGGCAATATTAACGGGATTGCCGGAGAATGGATAATTTGCGGGATGAATCAGCAGATAAAAGTCCATTCGGTGCTGACCACCGTGGCGATTCTGTACAGTGCCAATTACAGCATTGCCAAAGTAGTCACGCCAGCCTATATTTTACCGGCCGGACTGGTGGGGCTGCGGGTCATCTTCGGTTCTTTTCTGTTCTGGCTGGTGCATTGGCTATCGGTAAATCGGGGACAAGTGGCCCAGTCCATCGCCTCCCGGCGGGATTACGGATTGCTGGCACTGTGCGGATTCTGCGGCATTTCGGCCAATCAATTGCTGTTTCTGAAAGGGTTGAGTATTACTACGCCCATCAATGCTTCGCTGCTCATCACGATCACGCCCATTCTGGTCTTTGTTATTTCGGCGGTTTTCCTCAAAGAGCGCATCACACTGATGAAGGCGCTGGGCCTGATGCTGGGGGCTTCGGGAGCCGTGCTGCTGCTGGCGGGGAAAGATTTCTCCTTCAGCAGTCGAACGCTGCCCGGCGACCTGCTTTTACTGTTGAGCACGATTTTCTTTGCCACCTATCTGGTGCTGGTCAAGCCGCTGTCTGCCCGTTATCAGGCCCTGACCATTACCAAGTGGGCTTTTCTGTTCGGGCTTATTCCCGTGGTGCCTTTCAGTTTGGGAAGCCTGGGCATAGTAGACTGGTCAATGCTGCCATTCGGCGTATGGCTGGCGCTGGCTTTCATCATTCTGGGCGCTACTTTCCTGGCTTACCTGCTCAACAACTGGACCCTGCAATACGTGACCCCTTCGGTAGTGGGCATTTACGTATACCTGCAACCGCTACTGACCAGCCTGATTGCCATAGGCCTGGGTAAAGATGCCCTTACGACTGACAAATTCCTTCTTGGCGGCATGATCCTGTCGGGCGTGTATCTGGTAGGTAGAAAGTAAACCCATCCGCTTTGTGCTTTCCTTAAATCAGCACATTCAGCCCGCCTTTGCCATCATTGGCCTTCCCTTTCGGCAAAATGATGCAACCATTCTCCTCTTTTTTCCGAATCTAACCTGGAAACGAATCACACAGCGTCGGCTGCAGGAATGGAAAACGGTTCAGCAATTTAAACAACCAAGCTATGGCATCTTTTAATGGAAAAGAGATATGGAGTTTTACGAAGGAAATGTTCAGTGAATTTACGGCCGACAATGTGTTCAGTCTGGCGGCGGCGCTGGCTTATTATACCATTTTTTCGCTGGCTCCGATTTTACTGATTGTCATCACCATTGCGGGCATCTTTTTCGGACAGGAAGCCATGCGGGGCGAAATCTACGGTGAACTCAACGACCTGATGGGCGAACAGGCCGCCAAACAGGCACAGGATATGGTAGAAAACGCCAACGCCCGCGAATCGGGTACGGTAGCGACCATTCTGAGCATCGTAACCCTGCTGTTCGGTGCCACCGGGGTGTTCAATGAATTGAAATCTTCACTCAACAACATCTGGGGCGTCAAGTCAAAACCTAAAAATGGCATGTGGGCACTAGTGAAAGACCGTCTGCTTTCATTCAGTATGGTTGTATCGCTGGGCTTTATCCTATTGGTATCACTGGTTATCAGTGCGGCCGTGGGCATGGTAGGCAGTTTCTTCTCCTCTATTTTGCCCGAAGCGGGCGAAATAGCTCTGCAAGTAGTGAACGCATTGCTTTCCATTGGTGTCTCTACGCTGCTCTTTGCCGTCATCTTCAAAGCCTTGCCAGACGTCAACATCAAGTACGCAGACGTGTGGAAGGGAGCTCTGTTCACGGCCATCCTGTTCTCCATCGGGAAATTCCTGATCGGTTTCTACATCGGTCAGAGCGACATCGGGGGAACGTACGGGGCAGCTGGCTCCATGATCGTCATCCTGGTTTGGGTGTACTACAGTGCGCTCATCCTGTTTCTGGGTGCCGAATTCACGGCCGTTTACGCCGAACGTTACGGAGCCCATTTACGACCATCTGCGCACGCAGTACGGGTGGTGACGCAGGAAGTGAATGAAAACGGAGAAGTCACCGAAGATACTGGCAGGGCACCGCACCACGGCGACAAGCCCACGCATCCGCAAAGCAAAAGCGGGGAACATCGGTAGTACGGAGGAAAGGGAGACCGGAACAAAGGAAACCGGAAAAGAATGAGGCTGTCGTGGAAAGGCTATAATTTGGCTGCGTAACGAAAATACTGAAGTTTAATACAAACAAAAGGGAGTGGATTTTACCCACTCCCTTTTGTTTAAAAGATAAAACCTTACTATCAACTTTACTTTTAGACCTCAATACCAAATCCCTCCGTCTCCCTTTCTCCGGCATCCGGTTTCTCTTTTATTACGCTTTCGTCTTGCCCGGCTCCGGGATGGGATAAAAACCGTTGGCGTCGGGTTTGGTAGGCGTGGGCGCATCCCAGGCGAAGGTGGTTGGCATCACGCTGGTTTCGGAGTTGAGCGCTTCGTCCCAGGTAATCACCTGGCCCGAATAGGTAGCCATACGGCCCATAATGGCGGTCAGCGTGCTCTTGGCTCCGTACTCCGCATTGTTGATGTAAGGCCCGCCGTTGCGAATGGAAGCAAACAGTTCGTCGTGCTCTACCTGGTAGGGATTGGGATCTTCCTTGGCCCGGTGGCTCCAGATGGGATTGCCTTTCCAGTCGGTGAGAATGGCTTTTCCGCCGTCGGCCAGGTCGGTTTTGCCCTTGGTGCCCTGGAACGATTCGGCTACTTTTTTGGTGCAGCCCGGCATATGCCGGCACTGGCTGTTGATCACGGCTCCGTCGGCATACGTAAACTCTACGGCGTGGTGATCAAAAATTTCTCCGTGGTCTTTCCCGTTGCGCACCTGACGGCCACCCATACCCGAAGCCTGTACCGGATAAGAACCTTTTACCCAGTTGGCCACGTCGATGTTGTGCACATGCTGCTCCAGGATGTGGTCGCCGCAGAGCCACACGAAGTAGTACCAGTTGCGCATCTGGTATTCCATTTCGGTCTGTCCGGCCATACGCGGTTTCACCCACACGCCCGCATCGTTCCAGTACACCTGTCCGCTGGTGATGTCACCAATGGCACCGTCGTTGAGCCGTTTGATGGCTTCGCGGTAGTGGAGTTGATACCGGCGCTGCAATCCGACTACCACGTTCAGTTTTTTCTTCTTGGCCTCTTCAGCCGCCGCCAGTACGCGACGGATTCCGGGCGCATCTACCGCTACCGGCTTTTCCATAAATACGTGCTTGCCCTGCTTTACCGCCTCTTCAAAGTGCATGGGACGGAATCCAGGTGGCGTAGCCAGAATGACTACGTCGGCCAGGGCAATGGCTTGCTTGTAGCCGTCGAAACCTACGAAGCGGTTCTTTTCGGGTACATCCACGCGATCCTTGCCGGGATATTTGGTAGTGAGGTTCTTGTAGCTTTCGTCCAGGCGGTCTTTGAAGGCATCGGCCATGGCGACCAGTTTTACTTTTCCGGTGGTACTCAATGCCTGGTCGGCAGCGCCCGTTCCGCGTCCGCCGCAGCCAATCACGGCTACTTTGATGACATCACTGCCCGCCGGGTGGGCACTCACCCCGAGGGGCAACTGACTAATTAATGCCCCACCGACCAGGGCGGCAGAGCCCTTTACAAAGTCACGGCGGGTAAAAAGAGTAGAGTCTGATTTCTGGTTCATACTTGTTGATAGGCGTGTTGGGTGGACAAGTTAAGGAAGCTTCACATTAAACTCCACAAAAGAGCTCATTTTTTACAATGATGCGCGGTGTTTTCAAGCCAGTTTCACGCTGCCACCCGTTTCCAGCGACCGGAAGATGGCTTCGATCACCCGAATGTCCTTGATGGCTTCTTCTCCGGACACGATCGATTTGCGTTTGTTCAGAATGCAGTTGGCAAAGTCGTCCATTTGTGCAATCTGCTGGTATTGGGGCGGGCTGAAGTTCATCGGCCCTTTCGACGTTTCGCCCTTGGCTCCCGTGGCATTGAAAGCGGGATGGAGGCTGAACCAGCCTTTTTCAGCTGTGGCGTACAGCCGGTCTACGTACGAGGTATAGGTAGTACTGTGGTTGGACAAAGCGCCCGATGGAAATTCCATCTGCCAGAAGATGGTTTCGTAAATGTCCTTGAAGATGGCTTTGTCCCGGACGAATCCCTGGGCCGTTACGCTGACGGGCTCTTCGCCAATGACCCGCCGGGCACCCTGGATGGCGTACAAGCCCAGGTCTACGATCGCACCGCCACCACCCAGCTTTTTATCCAGCCGCCACGACTTCGGGTTGGCCATGGAAAAACCCAGGCTGGCTTCTACCATCTTCACCTTGCCCATCTCCCCTTCCGTGCCCAGTCGCCGGGCTTCCAGGTGGTGCGGCTCGAAGTACAGCCGATAGCCCACCGACAGCTCCCGATTGGCGGCTTTACAGGCAGCCACCATCCGCTGACAATCGCTCACGGTCAGGGCCATGGGCTTCTCACAGATCACGTGCTTACCCGCCTGCGCCGCCCGGATGGTGTATTCGGCGTGCATGGCATTGGGCAACACTACGTACACAATGTCGATATCGGGGTTGTTCCGGATCTGGTCGAAGTTATTGTAGTTGTAAATGTTTTTGCGGGGGATGTTGTACTGTTTCGCCCAGGCATCGGCTTTGTCGGGCGAGCCGGTTACGATGCCCGCCAGGCGGCAATATTGGGTTTGCTGCAGAGCCGGTGCCAGCTGCTGCGTGCTGTAAATACCCAGTCCCACCAGCGCCACGCCCAGCTTCCTTTCCTGACCCACCGAAGGCATCCGTGCCCAGGCTTCTTTGGTAGCCGAAGTACCCAGCGCCAAAGCGCCCAAGCCCAGCGACAGCTTCTGCAGGGCTTTCCGACGGGAGTGGAGGGAGGAGGAGTGGTCGTTCATGATGGGAAAGGTTTTAGGAATAGTAACGTCCTGTTAATGAATTGTCGGCGGTCAGGCATTTGTTTATCCCACCTTCACCAACTGCAATTTTTCAACGTGTTCAAAATGTTTGTCGTGCGACATCAACGGAACGTCGTTCACCATACAAATGGCGGCTATCCAAATATCATTTTCTGGAATCGGTTTTCCTTTCTGTTTGAGCGATAAACGAATTTCAGCATACTCATTGGCCACCAGTGAATTACTGTCAAGCATGACGCAACGCTCTATTAATGTGCGATAATAATGTTCATTTCTAAGTCGGTTAGCCGAATTCTTGGCTCCAAAAAGCAATTCTCCGCAAACTGTGACGGGCAGGCAAAGGATTTCGTACCCCTTTAGCAGGTCAACAATCGGTTGTTTGCCGTTCAATACATCTACCGCAATGTTAGTATCCAGTGCAATTGGTTTCACTTACCACTCTCCCTCAATGTGATTAAATTCGTCTTTGATCATTTTTCTCATTTCCGCAGCTTCTTCATCCGTAATACTTCCACTAAGCTGTAAAACCTTGTCCTGGTTTGCGCTCACGGGATGAACGGTACGTTTGATTACCTGTACGTATTCAAACAATTGGTTCAACAATTGCAAATCTGCTATGGTGTTGACCTCCTTAATAATTTGTTCTCTAAGTATCATCTTGTTGTTTTTAAAATACGCAGCACCATGGTCGCACTGATTTCTTGGAGTTCTGGTGGTCTCAAATGATGTGATTCACCTCTTCCCTATAATATCAAAGCAGTTGAGTTCAATAGGCTTCCCATTTAATTTTTTCACTGCCCAGTCTCCTACTTTATTAATTTCGGCTTCATCTACTACATAGAATGAGGTAAAATGAGCCTCACTTCCTCCTTCGGGTATAGACAAGAAGGTAATTTCATCCTTACTTAAACCAAAATCCTGACACATCTTCAGGCAATCAATTGCTTTGACAATCTGCATCTTCAGGTAGATAGCATCCTGATTGGCTCCTTTATCTGCCTGAATATTCTTCTCCAACTCCTGTTGCTTTTGCTCTAACAATTGGATTACAAGGTCAAGCTGTATGGCTGTACTTTTCATTCATATATCCGCTAACAAATTATGGATCGCCATTCGTAGTTGCCCAAATTAACCATTACTCTTCACTTTTTTCTTGCATTATAGGGTTCAAAAGCCACTCCTCTACCACTCCCGTCCAGCAAAGACATCGTTGCGTAGGAAATATCTTCGATCCAACCTTCTAACTCCTGAATCTGCTCTTCCTTTATCAGGTTGTTTCTTCTCAGCATCCCATCCGGATGAATCGCCCAGGCTCTTCCCAAATGGCAAATACCCCATAAAGCGGATATTATTTCTTTATCTACCTTATCTTCTGTCTCCAATTCATCTGCCAAGGTTTTGATTGCTGCCATCACCTCATGGAAATTAGCTTCGATCAACTCTCCTTTGAATGGCCTGAGCATACCAAGAAAACCGTTTTCTGCTTTTGGATGATTGAAATTCTCGTGAATGAAACTATGATACAGTAACAGTTCTTTGGCTTCCTCTCTGGTCATAAATTAATTTTATAAAGGCAACCGTTCGGTATACGAATCAGATCTTCCCCTCAATTCAAATCCTTGATCGGGCCACCGAAGTATTTTTCGATTTCTTCTTTGGAAGGCTGCTTGGCGGGGCGCACGACGCGGAAGCCGATGAAAGGGGCGTCGGTAAACCACCAATTGCTCTTGGGAATCTGCGGGTCGCGTTGCTTCCACTTGGGGTTGGAAGGCAGGCGGGCGGCGCTGCGGAGCCGGTCCGGGTCGTCGTCCCAGGAGCCACCCCGGATGGCGTGTGGGTAGAGTTTGTCAGCTTTTATCCAGGGATTGCTGACCGTTCCCTTGCCGGCCTTCGCGTAGGTATCGGGGGTGTATTGGTCCAGGGTCCATTCGGCGGCGTTGCCGTGCATGTCGTACAGGCCCCAGGGATTGGGTTTTTTGGTGCCCACCTTGTGGTAGACGCTGCCGCTGTTCTGGTAACTCCAGGCGTAGTCGTTGAGCAGTTGCGGATCGTCGCCGAAGGAGTAGGCGGTGGTAGTGCCCGCCCGGCAGGCGTATTCCCATTCGGCTTCGGTGGGCAGACGGTAAAATACTCCCGTTTTTTCGGTGAGCCACTTGCAATAAGTGAGCGCTGCGTAGTGGGTCATGTTGACGGCTGGAAAACCGTCTTTGCCCATGCCGTTGGTCATGTCGATGTAGGGCGGACTGGGCCGTGAAACGGCATCGGCTTTGGCATTGGCGGGCTGGCTCTCCGCTATCTGAGCGCCGGATGCCGTACTGGCGGCATTGAGCTCCATGGCCCGGTACACAAAGAGTTCGTACTCATTCCAGCTCACTTCGTGGCTGCCCATCCAGAACGGGTCCACTTTTACTTTGTGCTGGGGTCCTTCGTCGGCCTTCCGACTGGCTTCGCCCGCCGGGCTTCCCATCGTAAATTCGCCGCCCGGAATGGGCACCATGCCAAAGGAAACGGTGCTCCCGGTGATGGTTTGCCGGTAAGGTTTGAATTCAGCCGAAGCGGTTTGGGCCTTCACAACGGAGAAATAGTGGGAGCTGAAGAGCAAAAAGCCGAAAAAAAGAATGGATGAAGATTTCACGGATGAATAGAATAGTTGATAAAAATTTGGGAAAACTGCATGGGATCAACTGAAAGGCGACCCTGCCAATTAGAAGTGTAAATAAAAGGGTTCTTCCCACATTTTCCACCTTTATTTGACGCCAATCATCCTTTTCTGCTAATTTTAGGGGACGACCAGTCAGCATCTATCGGATGACCGGCTTTCCTTTTTATTCCCGCTTTTCTGTATGCCACGCCGCCTGATCCGGGTTTTTGAGTACGAAACACTGCGTTATCCCGGAGAAAGGGACGGAGTGCCCTTTACCGAAGCCGACTTTCGGGCGCTGGTTCGGTTCAATGAGCAGCACGGCAACCGCTACTTCACCGTATTGCACCGGGGCGTGCAGTTTTCGCATTACGTGGGCGTGCTGCAATTCGGTAACCTGACGCTGGAAATTCTTCCCAAAGCCGATCAGGAAAGCTCTACCGAAGCAAGCAAATTGCGCTGGCAGCGGGTGCTGCTGGATATGCTGGACGAATGCCGCCTGCTCAAAACGGATACCGGTCCGGCGGCGCTGCTACACACCCGGCCTGGTTCGGTGCTGGAGGTGTATCTGCAGCAGTATTTATTAGAAGTAGAAACCCTGCTCCGGCATGGATTAATCAAAAAATACCGGCCGACCGAAGGCAACCAGGAGGTGCTGAAAGGCAGTCTACAGTTCAGTCAGCACCTGCGTGAAAACGCCGTGCACCAGGAGCGCTTTTTCGTCCGCCTCCAGACCTACGACCGGCAGCATCCGGTTCATCAGTTGCTGTACCAGGCGCTGCAGCTGATTCCCCGCATCACCACTCTTCCCGAAGTGGCTACGCACGCCCGGCGGCTGGCGTCCCTGTTTCCGCCCATGCTAGAGCTCAGGGCCACGGAGCAGACCTTTGCCCGCATTCGCCCTGACCGCAAAACACGGCCTTACCAAACCGCCCTGAACCTGTCGCGGCTGCTCTTGCTGGGCTACCGGGCCGACGTACGCGGTGGTGACGACCACGTGCTGTCCATCCTGTTTGACATGAATGCGCTGTTTGAAGCGTTTATTTTCCGGCAATTGAAGGCGGCAGAAAATGACACGTTGCGCGTTGAAAGACAGCAATCCACGTATTTCTGGGCCCATAAGCGCGTGCGCCCGGATATCCTGATCCGGCAACGGGACGAAAAGGGTCAGGAAGTCAATTACATTGTGGATACCAAGTGGAAGGTGTTGGTAACGCTGCAACCTGCCGACGACGACCTGAAGCAGATGTACGTGTACAACCAGTACTACCGCGCGGCCAAAAGTGTGCTGCTCTATCCGGAAGTGCATCACCTGGGCAGCCTCCACGGGCATTTCCACCTGGGCAATCCCTTTCTGAGCCACGACCCTTCCAACCAGGTACATGGTTGCGAAATCCGCTTCGTGCAGGTAGCCGAAAACGGCCGGTTGCGGCGGGGAATCGGGGCTTCGTTGCTGGCGGAAATACTGCGGCACTGAGACAAGCGTTCCGTTCATCCCGCTCATTTTCCTCTTATCAAAAATAACAGCTAATCCCTTGTTTACGAATTGATTGCCATTATATTCGTCGCCGTTTGCCTCTAGCCAAAGACCCTTCGCTTTCCTTCGGATCGTCTAACCTATTTTTCTATGCTCAAAAACTACTTCACCTTCGCCATGCGGGTGTTGGTAAAGAATAAATTCTATTCTTTCCTCAATATCCTGGGCCTGGCCGCGGGCATTGCCTGCGGAATCATTATCCTGCTCTACCTACAGGACGACCTCAGCTACGACAAGCATCACCGGAAGCACGAACGCATCTACCGGATTGCTTCGCTCTTTAACGTGGCTGGGAAAGATGATCACTTCGCAGTCACCTCTGCCGCTTTGGGTCCGATGATGCAGGAAGAATACCCGGAGATAGAGAAGGTAGTTCGTTTCCGGACCAACAACCAGAAAATACTGATCAAATTCGGCGACCGGCAGTTTTACGAAGAAAACATCGTCTTTGCCGACTCTACGGTTTTCGACGTATTCACCCACGAATTTATCCATGGCGATCCGAAAACCAGCCTGCTGGAGAAGAATTCCGTGGTCATCACCGAAAAACTGGCCAAGCGGTACTTTGGCGACGAAAACCCGCTGGGCAAACTGTTTGAGTCGGACGGACAGCTGGTGAAGGTAACGGGCGTGATCAAAAATGGGGCTTCCAATTCCCACCTGACCTACGACGCCCTGGTTTCCTACTCTACCCTGAACCAGGGCCTTTCTCCCGACCCGCAGCAGCGACGCAATCAACTCTGGGGCATCGGAGATTATACCTATATCTTGCTGGCGCCCGGTCGCACGGTCGCAGGTATGGAAAAAGCCTTTCCGGCCTTCTTCGAGAAAAATATGTCGGAAATTGGCAAGCAGATCAGTGGCACGTTCAAGCCCCGCTTTGAGCCGCTGGCAGGTATCCACTTCAGCAAAAGCGGCTTGCAATACGACCGTCCGCTGGGCAACCGCTCCTACATCTACGCTTTCCTGGCCATTGGTATCTTTATCCTGGCGCTGGCGGCCATCAACTACATGAACCTGGCGACGGCTCGTTCGGCCAGTCGCTCCAAGGAAGTAGGCATGCGCAAAGTACTGGGCACCACGCAGCAGCAACTGGTGACGCAGTTCCTGGGCGAATCCATCCTGCTGGCCTTCCTTTCGCTGGTGGTTGCGTTGGTCATGGTGCTGGTCATTTTCAAACTGACTCCTTTCAACGACCTTATTCAGAAAAACCTGAGCCTGAACTTTACCGAAAATCCCGTTTTATTGTTCGGCTCCATCAGCATTACGCTGCTGATCGGGCTGGTATCGGGCTTGTACCCGGCTTTTTACCTGTCGGCCATTCCGACCATCGGGGCGCTGAAGGGAGCGGTAAAGTCAGGGACGTCAGGTCTGGTGCTGCGCAAAGTACTGGTGGCCTTTCAGTTCACCATTTCCATCGGCATCCTCATTTGCACACTGCTCATGAACCGGCAGATTGACTACCTGCGCAACAAGGAACTGGGTTTCCAGAAAGAAAACATTCTCCTTATTGACATTCCAGATACGCTCATCCGCAACCAGATCGGCTCCATCAAGGCAGAGATGCTGAAAAACCCGAACGTGCTGGCGGCTACTACGTCCAATATGATACCCGGCGAAGGACTGGGCAAGAACGTGGTGCAGGTGGAAGGAAAAAACGGCATGGAAAGCGCTACCTTCAACGTCATGTTCGTGGGAGAAGACTACCTACAGACGATGGGCATGAAAGTAGTGCAGGGCCGCGACTTCGACAAAGCCCGTCCCGCCGACCTCACTTCGGCCATCATCATCAACGAAGCCGCCGTACGCTACCTGGGTTGGGACCAGCCGCTGAACAAAAAGATGGCTTTTGGCGACCCGAATCAACCGGAACTGCGGGTGATCGGGGTAGTCAAAGACTTCAATACCCATTCGCTGCACGAACCCATTGCCCCGATGGTGATGGTGCGCAATCCGCGCAATGGCGGCACTTTGCACCTGCGCCTGAGCGGCAACAACCTGCCCGAAACGATGGCTTTCATTCAAAACAAATGGTCCTCTTTCGACAGCCAACGTCCGTTCAGCTACCGCTTCCTGGATGAGTCGTTCAACAAGCTCTACGCCGCCGACGAAAGGCAGAGCCGCCTCATTGGCATTTTGTCGTACATCTGCGCCTTTATTTCCTGCCTGGGCCTGCTGGGTCTGTCGTCATTCACGATTTCGCAGCGCACCAAGGAAATCGGTATCCGGAAAGTGCTGGGCGCTTCGTCGGGTCAGATCGTATACCTGATGTTCAAGGACATTATGGTGCTGGTGTTGCTGGCCTGCGTGGTGGCTTCTCCCCTGGCCTATTACCTCATCCGTCAGTGGCTGGCCGACTTCGCCTACCAGACCAGCATCAACCCGGTGATTTTCGTGCTCTCCGGCACCATTGCAATGGTTTTTGCCTTCCTCACGGTCAGTTTTCACTCCCTGCGGGCCGCCCAGTCCAATCCGGTCGAATCGCTGAAGTATGAGTAGAAGCGAAGGAAAAACGCATACGCATTCATTTTTGGTTAGATTACAGCAGAGATTCCATCTTTTGAAAAGATGGAATCTCTTTTTGCGTATCTTTATATTCTTTCAAAATAGACCATTATGAACATCCCCAGTGAAAAACTAGATCTGATTCAACGAATCATTCAACTTCAGGACGAACAACTTTTGCGGGAGATAAAGGACATGCTATCTCAACCCGATGCAGATTGGTGGGATCAGTTGAGCCAGACAGAAAAACAATCCATTGAGAAGGGCTTAGCCCAAGCTGAACGGGAAGAGGGAATTCCCCACGCAGAGGCGATGCAACAAATCCTGGCAAAAAGAAGAAAGTAAAAGGTGTATCAGATCATTTGGCAAAGCGAAGCGCTCACTCAGTTTAGCGAACTGCTGTACTATCTGGATACCCACTATTCACCACAGGTAGGTGAACAGCTTTTGCATGAAGTTAATCGCAAAGTGGCTTTGCTACAGAAAAACCCGTTGATTTATCGGAAAACTTATCGGAAAGCACACGTACGAAGATGCTTGATCGACTCATTTACTGTACTTTATTACCAAGTGAATCTATCCAAGAAAACAGTACTACTACTTTCTTTCTGGGATAATCGCCGTGATCCGAATCAAAGCCCTCAGTGAATACGAATAAATGGGCAAAGGCACAAGCCAGGCCCACAACATTCGATGACGAAAACTTCATTCCCAGGCAGAGATTCCGTCTTTTGAAAAGATGGAATCTCTTTTTTCTGCACCCTCCTCCTTTCATTCCGTATAAAGCTGGAAAAGTGAAACTTTGGAATACACCGAACATCTACGTCCCGTCAACGGCATCCGGCTTCATACGGTGGAAGCTGGTCCAATTAATGGGCCGGTCATCCTTTTTCTGCACGGCTTTCCGGAGTTCTGGTACGGCTGGCACCGACAGGTCGACCATTTCGCTGCACTGGGCTACCGCGTGATCGCTCCCGACCAGCGGGGCTACCACTTGAGCGACAAACCCAAAGGTGTCCGCGCGTATGCCGTCGATCGGTTGGTACAGGATGTAGTGGAACTGATCCGGCAGACCGGAGAACCGAAGGTGACGCTGGTGGGGCACGACTGGGGCGCCATTGTGGCCTGGCTCACGGCAGAGTGGCATCCGGAACTGCTGCACCGGCTGGTGATTCTCAACGTGCCGCACCCCGCTGTAATGAAACAAACCCTCCGCAAAAGTCTCCGGCAACTGCGCAAAAGCTGGTATGCGGGTTTCTTCCAGCTTCCGTGGCTACCCGAAAAATTGATGCGAATTTCCCATTTCGCCCCGATGGTGCGCTCTTTGCAATCCAGTTCCCGGCCGGGCACTTTCCGGAAAGTCGATCTGCATCGCTACCGGGAAGCCTGGAGGCAGCCCGGAGCCCTGACGGCGATGCTCAACTGGTACCGGGCATTTCCGTTTTTCAGCAATGATCAGCTCTCCGGCAAAAAGATAACTGTCCCTGTGCTCATTCTCTGGGGCGTGCAGGACGTAGCGCTCATTCCCGAAATGGCCCAGGCCAGTGCCGATCGCTGTGAACGGGCTATCCTCCACTACTTTGAAGACGCCACGCACTGGCTGCAGCACGAAAAAAGCGCGGAAGTCAATCGCCTGATCACGAAGTTTATCGCACCGACCGGAGAGAACGGGAAAAGAATGCCGCATCCAATTGAATAAAGCCTATTCTTGAAAATAAAAACCCAGCCAGATGGATCTGGCTGGGTTTTTATTGATGTTATTTCCCAAAGAAACTACGTCAGTATCAGCAATTGTTGCCATCTACGTCGCATGCGTCACCTTCTGAAACAACGGGTTCCTGGATTTTTTCGATGATCTGCACAAAGGTTTCGGATGGGTGCGCACCGGAAACGCCGTAAGTCTGGTTGATGATGTAAAACGGAACGCCCTTAATGCCCAGTTTCTGCATTTCCTTCTCCGCCGCTGCTACTTCTGCCAATCCTTCCTGGCTGGCCAGAAATTGTCTGGTGTTTTCTGCATCCATACCGGCTTGCGCGGCCACCTGCACCAGATTTTCCACTTGGGTAAGGTCTACGCCATCCGTGAAGTACGCCTTGAAAAGCCCTTCTACCACTTGCAGTTGTTTTCCTTCCTGGCTGGCCAGACTGATCAGCCGGTGGGCATTGCGCGTATTGGGAGAAATGCGCTGCTTCCCGAATTGAAAATCCAGCCCTTCGCCGGCGGCTACCTGCGTGACGTGGCCGGTAAGTTCTTCGTAGCGTTCGTTGCCCCCGAATTTCCGGCTCAGGTACTCCTTTTGATTGGCACCCTGCGGCGGCATATCCGGATTCAGTTCGTAAGGATAATACTCCAGTTGAAAGGTATAGCGGTCGGACAGTTGGTCCAATGCTTTTTCGAGACGCCTTTTCCCGATGTAGCACCAGGGACATACGACGTCGGAAACGATATCTATTCTGATGGTTGGCTTGTTCATATTTTTTGATTCTTTTGCTGTTAACAGCCGGCGGAGGGCAATGGTTCGCTAAGGTGCCTGCAGTAGCCGCCGGGCAATACCACCCACTAATTTTACATTGAAAAATAATTCGTCGGGCGATGGTCGTTCCGCCTATTTGCAAAGCCATCTTTCCTCATTTTTTTATGATCAGTGCCAGCCACCAGGACAAAGCCGTGGTTATAGACATTCTGTCGAAAGCCTTTGATCACAACCGAAGCGTCAATTACCTCATTCGTCAGGATCAACGAAGAAAGGAGCGAATCCACAAACTGATGGCCTATTCCTTCGACATGTGCCACCTTTTTGGAAAAGTTTTCCTATCGGAAAATAAAAAGGCTTGTGCCCTCATTTTGTTTTCCGACCAGAAAAAAACGACCTGGCGATCGGTGCTGCTGGATCTGAAACTGGCTTTGTTTGGCCTGGGACTGCCAATGGTGAGACGCACGCTGAACCGGGAAGCCCGGATCAAGCGTTTTCATCCGCAGCACCCCATCTGTTACCTGTGGTTTCTGGGAGTAGACCCGGCTTATCAACGGCAGGGTTTGGGAAAACAATTATTGAGGGAAATTCTTGCTGACAGCGACCGTTCGCAAAGACCGGTTTACCTGGAAACTTCTACCACCAGGAATGTGCCCTGGTACCAACAAATGGGTTTTCAGGTGTACAATGAACTGGACATGGGCTATCCCATTTATTTTATGAGGTATATCCACCAGAGAATAAATAACTAACAGGAAATCCTGCCGTCTTATTTTTTGGCCGACACTAGGATGTTGCGGGCTACTTCATGGCTGATAAAGATGTTTTTCCTCCGATTGATGCACACCAGCAGCGACTGATCAAACGCGTTCACTTCCTGTACGGTGATTTCCGTGTGGAGCGTCAGGCCGATTTTGTCCAGGTATTGCAGAAAAGCCGAAGAATGTTCCAGTACCCCCGTCATCATCACTACCTGTTCCAGGGCCGTCTCCGAAAGCCGGTCGGCCGATAAACGGTGCATCTGTCCGGCGTGGTTGGGGATGGGATCGCCGTGGGGATCTACCTGCGGATTGCCTAGGAAAGCAGCCAGCTTGTCGATGAGTTCGTCCGAATTGATGTGCTCCAGTTCTTCGGCCAGGTGGTGCACTTCGTGCCAGCCAAACCCCAGCTTATCCACCAGAAACACTTCCCAGAGCCGGTGCCGCCGGATAATATTCAGCGCCGCTTTTTTTCCCGCTTCCGTCAGGGTCACGCCCTGGTATTTCTGATAGTGAATGAGCTGCTTGTCAGCCAGTTTCTTCAACATATCAGTCACCGAAGCGGCCTTGGTCGATACTCTTTCGGCAATGGCGTTGGTATTGACCGGAATGGGTTCTTCTTGAAAAGCCTCCGTTGCACCACCACTTTTCTGCGTCAGTGCGTATATGGCTTTCAGATAATTTTCTTCGGTGAATGAATTCATAGAATAGGGGCCAAAAAGCGGATGAAGAAATGCCCGGCTGCAATTTATCGAATTATGAGCGAATGGATGACAAGCGGGGGAAACATTTTTAAAATAAAATTTAGATGAGTCTAAAATTATTTTTAAAATATTTTGATAAATATTTTTGATTTACGTAAAATCAACTTAGTTTTGTATCATCAAAAGGTATAGGCTATGTTTAAAATCCTACCAACTTTGGAAAACGACGACCAGGACAAGTCTTTCCGGAATCAACCCGTCGAAAAGGGATGGCGGAGACCTGTTTTACACAATACCCTGCCCGAAAGCTACGCCAGCATTAACGTTCCGAAAAATGTGAGTTCCTGGCGCAAGCTATTGGCCTTCGTGGGGCCGGGACTGATGGTCGCGGTGGGCTATATGGACCCGGGCAACTGGGCTACTGACATTGCCGGCGGTGCCAAGTTTGGCTACACCCTGCTGATTGTGGTACTGGTTTCCAACCTCTTCGCGATGCTGCTCCAGCACCTTGCCTTAAAATTAGGCATTGTCACTGGCCGCGATCTGGCGCAGGCGTGCCGTGACCACTATTCCCGTCCGGTGGCTTTTGTACTGTGGGTGTTCTGCGAAATTGCCATTGCCGCCTGCGATCTGGCGGAAGTAATCGGTTCAGCCATTGCGCTCAACCTGCTGTTTGGCATCCCGCTGGTATTCGGGGTCATGATTACCGTACTGGACGTGCTGCTGATCCTGTTTCTCCAGCACAAGGGCTTCCGGATCATCGAAAGCACCGTCGCGGCGCTGCTACTGGTGATATTCGGCTGTTTCCTTTACGAAATCATTGTATCGCAACCAAACATCCAGGAAGTAGCTGGTGGCTTCCTGCCCCGCCGGGAGATCGTCACCAACCCGGCCATGCTCTACGTGGCCATCGGGATTCTGGGTGCCACCGTGATGCCGCACAACCTTTACCTGCACTCCAGCATCGTACAAACCCGTAATTTCGACCGGAACCCGTTTGGGAAGAAGGAGGCGGTCAAATTTGCCACCATCGACTCTTCCGTATCGCTGGGCCTGGCCTTTTTCGTCAATGCGGCCATTCTGGTCGTAGCAGCCGCCACCTTCCACAACACCGGCTACCAGGACGTGGCCGACATTACCGATGCGCACAAACTACTGGATCCGGTGCTGGGGGTGGAGTTTGCGGGTATCTTCTTCGCCATTGCCCTGCTGGCCGCCGGACAAAGCTCTACCCTGACGGGCACGCTGGCCGGTCAGATCGTGATGGAGGGCTTTCTGAACTTCCGGATGAAACCCTGGCTGCGCCGGCTCATTACCCGACTGATCGCCATCATTCCGGCGCTGATCGTGACGGTGCTCTACGGAGAGAAGGGCACGGGCGAATTGCTGGTACTAAGCCAGGTCATCCTGTCGATGCAACTCAGCTTCGCCGTGGTGCCGCTGGTATTGTTTACCAGCAGCCCCGACAAGATGGGCGAATTCGTCAACCGAAAGTGGATGAAAATCACCAGCTGGGTAGTAGCCTGCATCATCATTGTGCTGAACGGCTACCTGCTGTACGACACTTTCTTTTAGGCGTTAAAGAAACGGACTTCTCTCCTACCGGCCTTCCCCATTGAGCTGGTCTTAACTAATCAAGCAAAAGTATCTATCGTAGCTCACTTGAGGGATTAATTCTATACTCTTACACTTTGAACTCTCTACTCACTTACAGGTAATAGCGCACCATTTGCTGCCAGTATAGGGCCTGGTGCGCCCGCCCATCCCACACGTGGAGGGTGTTTGCTATCTGTTTCGACCACAAGGCAGCGCTCAGGTTTTGATTGCTCTCCAGGAACGGATCGTGCACACCAGTTACCAGCACGATGTGCATCCGGCGAATCCAGCCAAGGATGGATTCGTCTGCCAGTTTAGGCAGGAAGTGGTTGGGGGTATGAAAATAAACGTCATTGTCGTAGTGACCATCAAAAAGATCGCGGAACTCTGCGGTGGGCCGCGTAAGATCGTAGCGCCCACTCAAGCCCACTACTTTCACAAAAAGCTGTGGATGTCGGAATGCCAGGTTGACGGCGTGGAAAGCGCCCATGCTACAGCCGTGGGCAATCAAATAGGAATGGGGATTGATGCGCTCACTTAACGGTAGTACTTCCCGAAGAATATACTGTTCGTACTGAATATGCCGGCAAATGCGTTGCCGCGGGTGACAATGGGTATTGTACAGGCTTTCGGCATCCACGCTGTCTACGCAGTAGAGCTGGAGTCCGCCGCTCCGAAGCACGTCCTCCAATGCGCCTACCATTCCAAAGTTTTCGTAGTCGAAAAAACGGCCCCGTCGGGTAGGGAACACCAGTACCCGGGTACCACCATGACCAAAAATCAGTAATTCCATCTCTCGGTTCAGATTGGGACTGAACCACTTATGATACTGCCGATGCATGGAAGCGGGTTTACATCACTGCCAAGCTACTCATTTACCCAACAGTGAAGATTACGTAGTTTTCAAGAAATCGTTAAAAATTATTTGCGCCTGCTGACTCAGCACCTGCTGCCAGAGCCGATAGCCCTCCTGGCTCAGGTGCAACCCATCATCGGCAAACAATTCACGCCGGGGAAAGCCACGGGAGTCCAGCATGGGGCTGAAGACATCGACATAGTAACTACCGGGCAGCGATTTGAGTTCCTGGGCAATAATCTGGTTGGTAAAACGGATGCGGTCGATGATGGACCAGCGGGCGGGACTGGGTTTGATGGAAAGAAAGACCAGCGGAATATCCGGGAAATAGCGGCGCACTTTTTCCACCAGGGCACAGAAAAAAAGGTATACTTCTTCGGGATGCCGGCCGTCGCCCAGGTCGTTATCGCCCGCGTAAATGATCAGGGCGTCGGGTTGGGCGGGTACCACCAATCGCTCAAAAAACCAGGCCCCAGCAGCCAGGGTAGAACCCCCAAACCCCAGGTTGAGGACGTGATTTCCGGAAAAGTCTTTTTCCAGCGTTTCCCAAAGCCGAACGGAGGAACTGCCGTAGAATACCACCCTGTACGAAGGAGGCAACCCGGCTTTTACTTTGTTTTCAAGCGCACGCACTTCCTCTTCGTACCAGAACATAATTTGTACATATTCACATGAAAAACCAGTCACGGGCAAGGTAGGCAAATTCCGGGTTGTTTTCAGAACCACGAAGTGTCTGATTATTGAAATGCGTACGTCTATTCAACTCCGCTACTCCCGGCACATCCGCATATTCTTCCCCATAGCGCTGCTTTCCGAAGCCCTGAACCGGGCTGTCTGGCCCTTTTTCTGCTTCCTGATTGCGACCTGAAATCAGCCCAAACCGGTAAGAAAACAATGTCGCAATTCACCCTTCTATTGTCGGATGTACACCCCGTGCAACCAAAAGGTGACAGGTATCTTTGTAACCATAAGGTTGCAGATATGAAAAGGGATGTATTTGGGGCCATCGCCGATCCGACAAGAAGGGAAATTCTGCACCAGATTTCCGGAAGGGCACTGAACATACAGTCGGTAGCCGATCACTTTGCCCTCAGCCGGACGGCCATCTATAAGCACCTCAAAATACTGAAGGAATGCGGCCTGGTCATAGTCCGAACGCAGGGCCGCGAACGGTACTGCCAGGCCAGGCTGGAGAAACTGCACGAAGTAGCCGACTGGATTGCCCAGTATCGCCAACACTGGAATACCCGGTTGGAGGCACTGGAAACGTACCTCATCGAATTACAAACTAAATCTGATTATACCATGGAAGCTCAAAATCAAATGCCGCAAGCCCAATCACGGGATGTTGTCATCACCCGACTCTTCAATGCTCCGCTGGAGCAGGTGTGGAAAGCCTGGACCGATCCGGAACACTTCAAGCGCTGGTGGGGACCGAAAGACTTTAGCTCTCCCGTATGTAAAATGGATCTCCGCGAAGGGGGCAAGTACCTATTTAGCATGCGCTCTCCGGAAGGGCAGGACTACTACAGCACGGGTGAGTACCGGAAGATTGCACCAATGGAGCTGCTTGAATTCACCGACAGCTTTTCCGACGCAGAAGGCAATGAAGTTCCGGCTTCGGCATACGGCATGGACGATGCGTTTCCCAATAACACCATTGTCCGGATCGAATTCAAAACGCTGGGTAACCAAACGCAAATGACCTTAACGCACATTGGCCTGCCCGTTGGAGAGACTACTGACATGACCCAATCCGGCTGGAATGAGTCGTTCGACAAACTGGCCGACAGTCTCTGATTCCTCCGATAGTCTGTTCCATATTTTAATTGGCAATCAGATTTGTAGCGAACAGTAGTTGAGCGAACGAATCTGATTGCCAGCCTTACCCATATTTTTACCATTCATTATTCCCCATGACGACGATGAGAAAATTAAAGCTTCAGGTACAAATGACCGTTGATGGATACATTGCGGGTCCCAATGGAGAAATGGACTGGATGGTTTTCAACTGGGACGATCAACTTAAAGAATACGTAAAAGAGATCACCGAACCCATTGACTGCATTGTTCTGGGGCGAAAGCTTGCCGAAGGATTTATTCCCTATTGGGCCAACGTGGCAGCTACACCGGAGAATCCGGAATTTACCGCCGGCCGGAAGTTTACGGACACTCCCAAAGTGGTTTTTACCAAAACCCTTGACCAGTCTCAGTGGGCCAATACCGCTTTGGCAAAAGGAGACCTGGTTGATGAAATCACCAGACTGAAAAAGCAGGATGGGAATGACATCATCGCGTACGGTGGGGCCACCTTCGTGTCGGCACTCATCCGGAACGGACTGATCGACGAATATCATTTGCTCATCAATCCATCAGTCATCGGCAAGGGGTTGGCCATTTTTAAAGAAGTCGACGGCATACAAAACCTGAATTTGGTAAAAGCCAAGCCCTTCGACTGCGGAATTGTGTTGCTTCACTACGAGCCGAAACGCAACTCATAGTCGACGGGTGCCCGACAACCAAACCTACACCAACTAACAACATCTCTTATGAAAAAGATCAAAATCACCTACTGGGTTTTTACGGGTCTGACCGCTGCTATGCTGGGTATCGGATCCATTTTCGACGCTATCTCGGCTCCGGAAGCTGTAGAATACGTAACCAACCTGGGCTATCCGGCCTACTTGGTTCCGTTTCTGGGAGTAGCCAAGCTGTTGGGTATCATTGCCATTCTGATACCGGGTTCTCCCCGGATCAAGGAGTGGGCCTACGCCGGTCTGGTCTTCGACCTGATCGGTGCCCTGTATTCGCACATCGCCGCCGGCGATAGTCCTGCCAAATGGGCAGCGATTGCCATCCCCATGCTGCTGGTAGCGGGTTCCTACGTTTTTTACCATAAGCTCATCAAACTTTCTCAGTCAGAAAACAACCGGCAATGGAGCTTGTCGGGAAGTTCAGCCCATCAGATCAGGCAACCGGACCTGCGATAAGTCGGGGCATTCCTTTCCCGCGTTGAAGTCGGAAGGCACCGGAACCAAAACCCCTTCCGGCTCAACCCTACGGATCAGGTTTGCGTAACCGTATGCAGAGAACTTAATCAGGTACGGAACATATCTTGGCTGGCAAAACGTTGAGAGAAGTCCGAAAACCTATTTTTTGCTATGGATACAGACAATCTGGCCACCGAAATTGCCTTTGCCGCCGACACCCAGGAGCCCATGTGGGTGGAAGCCCTCTTCCTCAAATCGCACCAGAATGTGAAAGCCACGGCGCTGGTGCTGGACGACATTTTGCGCCGCCACCCCCGCACCCTCTACCTGCTGGGCGACGTCGTGAACCTGGGCTACCGCAGTCGGCCCTGGAAGAAGATCGATCAGTACCTGGACAACTGCCGCGTAAAAGGTATGGAAGTCCACGCCATCCTGGGTAATCACGACGTGATGGGACGACCCAAGAAGGGCGAACGCAATTTTCAGCAGCGCTTTGCTACCCACGTGCGCACGGGCTACGTCCACGTGACCGATTCCATTGCCGTAGTGATGCTCAACTCCAACTTCGGCACCATCTCCCCGGCCGATCTGCAGCAACAGCAGGATTGGTACGAATCGACGCTGACGGCGCTGGATGAGCACCCGGAGGTAGCGGCCGTGGTGGTCACCTGCCATCACCCGCCTTTTACCAACAGCCGCCTGGTGCAGTCGTCGAAAATGGTGCAGCAGCGCTTTGTGCCAGCTTACCTGTCCAGCAAAAAAGCCTGCTTATTCATCACCGGCCATTCCCACGCCTTTGAGCATTTCCGACATCAGCAAAAAGATTTTCTGGTGATTGGCGGCGGGGGCGGCTTGCGGCACCCACTGGACACTTCGGAGAAACGCCGACCTGACCTGTCAGGCAACTACAAACCGCTGTTTCATTATCTGGTGATCCGTAAGGGGCCGCAGGAACTGATCGCCACTTCCTATGCGCTTAAACCTGACTTCTCTCTTTTTGAAGAAGGCTATGAGTTGAAATTTCCCTTGCAGGATGTAGTGAATGACCAAAGGCTGGGGAGCAGTTGATAGAAAGTCAGTGCTTTTAAAGAATTCAAATCTTAAAGTTAAGCGGTTAGTCTTTCTAATAAGTGGCTGAATGAACTGAATCGGCGTATTTCCGACCGGACGTTGGGATCAAGAAGCGTTAATTTAGCTGTAGTTAACCTAGCAAAAACGCTTGGAGGGTTTGGAACCCTCCAAGCGTTCGTTTTTTATAAAAGTCTAAATGGCCTCGGTGATAATGGGTTGTCTTATCAAACAAAAGACTTGTCAGTCGTTCCACTACGGGTTTTCAAAACCTGACAGGTCTCTCCGAATAACTCTTGAAACAAACTGCTCCTCTACCCTAATTACTTCACCGCCCAGGTATCGGTACGGAAAGGCGCAACGGGCAGGCCTTCGCGGCTGAACAGGTTGGGTGTGGAGGCGTTGTCGAAATTGAAGCGGACGGCTACCGGCTTTTTCGCGTCTTTGCTCCACACCACTACTTCATTTCCCTTGATCTGCGCTTGTGCATCCACAAACCGCTGGTCTTCGCCGGCAATCCGGAAGGGGCCGATGGTTTTTCCGTTGCTTTTCAGGCCGCCTTCGGCGTGGTCGAAGGTCAGGCGAACTTTATTGCCCTCCACTTTCATTGACTTGTAAAGTGGGCTGTAGGGATTGGCCACCTTCTGTCCGTAGGTATCGGCCAAAGCCAGGTTGGCCAGTCGCTTACCCACGTCGATTTTATTTTTGGGGTGAATGTCCTTCACGTCGTCTACCAGATCGGAAACGACCACCATGCCGGTTTTGGGAATGGACAGGGCTTGGGTCTGCTGTTCGCGCAGGAGATTCGCCGGGGTGTCGCCGTAGGTGAAGGGGGCAATCTGTACGAAGTAGAAGGGAAAGTCCCGCCCGAAATCTTTCCGCCAGCTTTCGATCAGCACGCGCATCTGGTGGGCGTATAACTGCGGTTTCGACACGTTGGCTTCTCCCTGGTACCACAACGCCCCGGCAATGCCGTAGGGCACGATGGGCGCAATCATCGCATTGTAAAGTACACCCGGTGCCGATGGGGCCCAGGGCACCTGTTCGCCCACGAAAACGGACTGAAGCTCTTTATCGGCCTCAAACAATTCTTTCCGGTACCAGTCGTCGATGATGGAGCCACCCCAGGCCGACACGATGATTCCCACGGGCACGTTCATCTTCTGCTGCACCTCTTTGGCGAAGAAGTAGCCAATGGCGCTGGTGGAGCGCATGGTTTCGGGCGTGCATTCGGTCCAGGTGGCCGGGCAATCCTGTTGCGGATAAGCCGCCGAAAGCCGGGGAATCTGGAAAATACGGATGTTCGGCTGATTGGCCTTGGGTACTTCGGCCTCACTGCCCGTCACACCCGCGTTGACGCTCCATTCCATGTTAGACTGACCGCTGCACACCCAGACTTCGCCCAACAGCACGTTTTTCAGTTCTACCTTGCTGCTTCCCAGTACCGTGAGCGTATAAGGGCCGCCCGCTGCTCCCGTAGGTAACATGGCCGACCAGGCAGCGCCGTTGCTGGCATTTACCACCACCGTATCGCGCGGATTCCAGCTTCCCACAATCCGGATACCTTTTTCCGAAGGTTCCGCCCATCCCCAGATGGCTACCCGGGTATTTTGTTGCAAGACCATGTGATCGGAAAAGACGGCGGGCAGACGGACCCGTGCGTGGCTACCCACACTGGTCAATGCCAACAGGCCAGTGAGCAGAATCAGTGAGCAGGTCTTGTTTCGGAAAGTGGAAAGCAAATGAAGGAACATGGAAAGGCTTGTATACTAAGGTTCGTAAGAAAATAAGGCACGCTTCTGAACGCATCATTTACCGGTAGCTGAAGGAGAACCAACCGCTTTGGGTAGAAAGCCGATGCTCTCCATCCAGGTACGGCAGCGTTCCATCCACAGATCGCGGGTAGTCCGGTTGATCATACCAAAACCGTGTTCTCCGCCCTGGTACAGGTGCATTTCGGCCGGCACTTTGTTTTTGAGCAACGCCTGGTAAAAAACCACGCTGTTGAGGGAACTTACGCCGCTGTCGTCAGAAGCGTGGACCAGAAAGGTAGGAGGCGTCTGCGGGGTAATCTGCTTTTCGTTGGAATAGGCCTCCAGTTTTTCCGGCGTTGGATTCGCCCCCAACAGCTTGTTGAAAGATCCCGAATGGGCAATGGCTGGGTCGGCAGTGATGACCGGGTAGATCAGCATCAGAAAGTCGGGTCGCAGGCTCAGGTTTTCCGGGTTGTCGATCCGGGCTTTATCGAAATGCGTACCGGCGGTGGAAGCCAGGTGTCCTCCGGCCGAAAAGCCCATCATTCCCACTTTCTGCGGATCTACGTTCCACTCTTTGGCCCTTTTTCTCACCACCCGCAGTGCCTGCTGGGCATCCTGCAGGGGAGCAATTTCGGGTTGAGGAGAAACGGCGGCATCAGGCAGACGGTACTTCAGCACGAAGGCAGTTACACCCATTTCGTTGAATTTTCTGGCTACATCGTAGCCTTCATGGCTGGCCGCTATGATCCAATAGCCGCCGCCCGGACAAATTACCACGGACGTACCGTTGGCTTTTTTAGGAAGAAATACGGTCAGGGTGGGATTACGCACCTGACTGATCCGCAGAATGCCGTCCGTGGTTTCTGACTTCTCCTGGTCGGGTCCGGGTTGGTTATTGGGAATTTCTTTTTCGTACAGTGGTATCTCTGTCATTTTCGTTTGGGCCATCAGGCTGCCTACGGTCAGGCAGGCCAACAGGCTGATCAGGTACATCTTCATCAATGATTCAATTTTTCTATTTGTTTCGGGTCATGCAAGCCGCGTGCGCAGGAAAAGGATGCGGCAAATACAATAGACCGGATGGCATAGGTAGTAAAAAAAATTGAAACCCGTACAGATCGCTTTTATACTCCAGTGAAAGTGGTTTTCGGATCGGAATTTTTTCCTGAAAATTGTGAACTGTCTAATCCGTATTTACGCCTAAAAGGGAAGGATTGGCCGTTTGGAAGCTGGGTCTTTGAAAGACACCTTAACCGATTTTAAACTTTAAAATCCAAAAACCTTTTCTCTTTAAGTAGATATCAGCCTGAAAGCAAATCAATCGAACAGAAAACAGTCTAAACGATTGGTGCTTTACTAATGCGTTTAACTGATTACTGTTCACTGCTCATTTAACCGACCGGACTTTCCAACCCAAACGCTGGAAAGCGGGTCAGGTACGTAGAAAGCAGGCAGCATACTGGCTTCAGGAGCAATCAGGAAGCCGGGAGTGCTTTGTCATCTTATTTATTGCTGGTAATCAACAAAACAACTTCCAAATGAAAGTTCCTAAATCACTCCTTCAAGCAATTACCGTGGCCGTCACCGTGGCGACGGTTGCTACCGTGACTTCTTCGTGTAAGAAGGAAGCCGTCAATCCGAAAGAAAAGAAGGTAGAAGAGCAAACACTATCTGACTCCTGCCCCGCCTGCGGAATGGGCTAACACCCAACCAAACCCTCTCCTGGGTATGGTAAATCCAGGAGAGGGTTTGGATCTCAGAATCAGCCACTTTCTCCATCCGTTCTATCCGTCAGACTGCCCTATGTCCCAAATCCGATCTGCCATTGCCTGCAATCTGGATATCCACCTGTTGCAGGCCAGCCTGCCGCTGCTGGAGGCCGAAAAGGTGCAGGCCATCGAGTGGTCGTTCGATGCCCTTTACCAGCACCCTACTGTGCCGGACTGGTTTACGGACTTACTGAAAGCATTCAGTCAGGAAGGGCGGCTCATTGGTCACGGCGTATTTTTTTCTCTCTTTTCGGGGCAGTGGACGGCTGAGCAGCAGCAATGGCTGGATCAGCTCAGCGCGCTTTCCCGGGAATACCGTTTCGATCACATCACGGAACATTTCGGGTTTATGACCGGGGCCGATTTCCACAAAGGTGCCCCGTTGAGCATTCCTTTTACTGCTACCACGCTGGCCATTGGCCAGGACCGGCTAAAAAGAATTCAGCAGGCCGGGCAGTGTCCGGTTGGACTGGAAAATCTGGCTTTTGCCTATTCGCCCGAAGAAGTAAAGCGGCAGGGCAACTTTCTGAATCAGTTGGTGGAAAGTGTGAATGGTTTTATCATCCTGGATTTGCACAACCTGTTTTGCCAGCTGCGCAATTTTGACGTACCCTTTGAAGAACTGGTTGCCGGTTATCCGCTCGAACGGGTACGGGAAATCCACGTATCCGGAGGAAGCTGGAGCGATTCGTTGGTGAACCCTTCCCGCAAAATCCGCCGCGACACCCACGATGAGGCCGTGCCCGCTGATGTTTTCGGCTTACTGGAACAAACGATGGATCGTTGCCCCAATTTGAAATACGTGGTGTTGGAACAGATCAGCAGTAGTCTGGATAAGGAAGCCAGCCAACACCAGTACCGGCAGGATTTTCTGACGATGGATGAAATCGTAAGCAGGCGCAACCAGCGCTTGGCCCACCCGGTTGATTACTCCTTCCTCCCGGCGGAACCTTACTGGATTGCTGGCCGTCCGCTGGAAGACGCCCGGCTGCACGCACAACAACGCACCCTTGCCTCCATTCTGGAAACGGCTGCCACGTACGAACAGGCACAAAATGCCCTGCAAGCTTCCTCTCTGGCCCATTCGGAATGGGAAATTGAGAAATGGGAGCCCGTGATGATTGAAACGGCCATGGCCATTGCACAAAAGTGGAAAAACGGATTGGTTCAGCCCGATCTTCAGCAATAGTACTTTGAAAGCCAGCGAAATCCAGGTGATTAATCCACCTGAACCCCTTCGAGCTTTTCTACCTGCTTGAGTCGGTTACTGATCCAGTACATCACCAAAGGAGGATTCTGCTTATTCAGCCGGTCCTGCAGATGAGCGCTCAGGTGCAGGTCGATGCGTTCCCAGATGCCGATTTTGCTCCAGCGTTGATAGTACGCGTATACCGTTTGCCAGGAGGGCAGATCGTGGGGCATCATACGCCAATCCAGGCCGCTTTTGCAGATATAGAGAATACCATTGACTACTTCCCGCAAATCCTGCGCGGGCCTTCCCCGCTTCGGTTGAGCAGGAAGAATGGGCTGGATCAGGCTCCATTGCGCATCGGTCAAATCGGTTGGATAAGCTTTACGTTTCATATTTTTTTGACATAATGGGTATATACTACAACTTTACTTCTGTTCTTCGGTTAAGTCAACGTGGGTACAAAATCAATTCAGCCATAGCTCATATCTGTTTAGTCAGCCAGGCGTTCGTGTTCCCTAAAGCCGGTTGTAAAAGTTGATTCCCAGTGTAAGCTCTAATGCTTCCAAAAGCAGGTCTTCATCCGGTATCATTTTACCGTTACCGATCCGTGAAGGGTCGGGCAATGACGAATAGCGCAAGGGCAAAGCAGGAATAATGACTTCATTGCGCGCATTTTTTGGTCTTTTCTACGCTGATTTGCTCTGGTTTTCTAAATAAAACGTACAATTGTAGCTGTCAATCATTACCTTAACTACTTCCTCATTCAACAACCCTTTTTTCATCCATGAAAAGAACATTCATTTATATCCATGTAGGCAAAAAATCCTTGTTTCTACTCACTCTAAGCCTAATTTTTATTTCAAAGGTCTATAGCCAGGTAGGAGTGGGCACCAAGGCACCCCAAAAGGCGGAGGTTTACTTCGATGGCACCCGCCAGATGCTCGACCAGAAATGGACTTACTGGCAGGGACCCGGGTTTGCCGCAGAAATGCCCATCAAGTGGCAGATCGTAAAAGACCCGGTAGATGGCGGCACGGCCGTCAGTTCCAATGACCCCAGTTCGGCCGGCGGAAAGTACGGAGCAGCCGATATCGTCACCAAAGAGGAGTTCCGTGACTTCCGGCTGCACGTGGAGTTTCTGATTACCAAACCCGGCGGGAACAGCGGGGTATACCTGCAGAACCGCTACGAAATACAGGTGCTGGACGGTGACTCCACTTCTCACGGTATGGCGGCGGTGATCAACGAAAGCCCTTCGCCTTACCACGCGTACAATGGTATCGGAAAATGGAACGCCTACGATATTGTTTTCCGTGCCGCCCGTTTCAAAGACGGAAAAATGACCGAAAAACCAATGGTGACGATGTATTTCAACGGAAAGAAGGTGCATACCAATCAAGCCATCAGCCAGGTGTGGGGCGGCCCCAAATCGGGTATTGACGGCGGCAATGACGGAGGCAAAGGCATCACTGACCGGCCGGGCGGACTGAAACTACAGGCCGAAGGGCACGACGTATTCTACCGCAACATCTGGATTCAGAAAATGGACCTGAAAAAGCCGGATACCAATTTCTGATGGTTTGCATTTGATTCGTATCCTCTTCCAAACTGTATTCCGTCATTCCTGCACTGATCGCTGGTCAGATCGGGGTTGTCCGGGGTACAGTTTTTCATTTTTACCCGCTTACCGATCATGTCCCCTTCCTTACCCATTCTGGATATCTTACCAGAAGTAAAAGCGGCGCTCAGCGAACACAACACGGTGATTCTACAGGCACCACCCGGAGCCGGTAAGAGTACCGTTCTTCCGCTGGAACTGCTAAGCGAACCGTGGCTGAATGGACAAAAAATACTGCTGCTGGAACCACGACGTCTGGCGGCCCGGGCAGTAGCAGCCCGGATGGCTTCTTTACTGAATGAACCACTGGGAGCCACGGTAGGCTACCGGATTCGCTTCGATCACCAGGTGGGAAAAGAAACCCGGTTGGAAGTACTCACGGAGGGTATTCTCACCCGGCGCCTCCAGCAGGACTCAACGCTGGAAGGCGTGGGTCTGGTCATTTTCGACGAATTCCACGAACGCAACCTGCACAGCGACCTGGCCCTGGCCCTATGCCTGGAAAGTCAGCAGGTTTTGCGCGAAGACCTGCGCATCCTGGTCATGTCGGCCACCCTGGAAAGCGTGGCTTTGGCTCAGTTGCTTCCAAAGGCACCGGTACTAATCAGCGAAGGCCGTCAGCACCCGATTCAGGTCACGTATCTCGGACAGTCCGCCGACGAACCCCTGCCCTTGCAGATGTCCCGCGGCATCCGGCAGGCGCTCCGGCACCCCGAAGGCGACGTACTGGCCTTTTTGCCCGGTGCTTCCGAAATCAACCGTACCGCCGAACTGATCCGCACGCAATATCCGGAAGTGCTGGTTCATCCATTGTACGGCGATTTGCCACCTTCGCAGCAACAGGCCGCCCTGCTGCCCGATTCGCGCGGACGAAGAAAAATCGTGCTGGCGACCACCATTGCCGAAACTAGTCTGACCATTGAAGGCATCCGGGCGGTCGTAGACAGTGGTTACACCCGGGTGCCCCGCTTCGATCCGCGTACCGGGCTCAGCCGCCTGGAAACGGTACGCGTCAGCCGCGATGCCGCCGACCAGCGGGCAGGCCGTGCCGGACGACTGGGGCCGGGGGTGGCCTTCCGGCTCTGGAGCGAAGGCACGCAGCAGCAACTGGCAGCGCACCGCAACCCCGAAATTCAGGAAGCCGACCTGGCCCCGCTGGTACTGGAGTTGGCGCAGTGGGGCGTTACTGACCTGCGTTCGCTCACCTGGCTCACGCCGCCTCCGCCGGGTGCCGTAGCGCAGGCCAGGGAATTGCTCCAGGGATTAGGGGCGCTGGAAGAAAACCGCATTACCGACCACGGTCGGGCACTGCTCCGTTTGCCTACCCATCCGCGCATAGGCCACCTGTTGTTGGCAGGGGAAGCGGCGGGGCTTACTGCTTTGGCTACCGATATCGCCGCCCTGCTGGAAGAGCGCGATCCCTTGCCCAAAGAAGCCGGAGCCGACCTGAGTCTGCGGGTAGAAATGCTGCGCAAATGGCGGGATGGCGGCTCCGTGGCGGCAGAAAGGTCGGTGTTAGAACGCGTGGAACGACTGGCTTCCTCCTGGCGAAAAACGTTTCGCGTGCCCGTCGATAACACCTTTGTCGTACCCGCGCTGGTAGGTCAGTTGCTGGCCGCCGCTTACCCGGAACGGATTGCGAAACAAAGGGATACGGGCAAAGAAATCTTCCGGCTCGCCAACGGGCGGGGTGTACGGTTGCCGGAAGGCGATCCGCTGGTACACGAACCCTGGCTGGCCGTTGCCCACCTGGATGCAGGAGCCGCTTCCGGTCGCAGTCCCGAAGGACGGGTATACCTGGCGGCTCCGTTAGATCCGGAAGTTTTTGCCGATCGCCTGCAACTGGCAGAGGTAGTTCGCTGGGATAGCCAGCGGGGCGAAATCATTGCCCGTAAAGAAACCCGCCTTGGCGAAATTACGGTGAACAGCACTCCACTGAATCCCATCCCGGCCGAAGCCCACATCTCCGTTTTGGAGGAAGTGCTGCGAAAAGAAGGAGAAAACCTGCTCGATTGGGCGGAACCGGTGGAGCAATGGCAGGCCCGGGTAATGAGCCTGCGCATCTGGCGGCCCGATGAAGAATGGCCCGACGTAAGCCGCGAATACCTGCTTCGTCACGTTTCGGAATGGCTTTTGCCCTTTCTGGGCAACGTGCGCCGCCGCGACGACTTTGCCAGGCTTGACCTGAAAAGCATCCTGATGGAAATCCTGCCCTGGTCCATGCGACAGACGCTTGATGATCTGGCACCGGAAACCTTGTCTGTGCCCAGTGGCTCACGCATCCAACTGCAATACCAAGCGGATGGCAGTGCGCCCGTGCTGGCCGTCCGGCTGCAGGAAATGTTCGGGCTGGCCGATACGCCGCGGGTCAACGGGGGCCGGGCACCGGTGCTGCTGCATCTGCTGTCGCCGGGATATCGCCCGGTGCAGGTCACGCAGGACCTCAGGAGCTTCTGGAACAACACCTACCCCATTGTGCGGAAGGAACTGCGGGTGCGATACCAGAAACACCACTGGCCCGAAGACCCCTGGACCGCCGAAGCCGTGCGGGGAGCCAAACGCCGCAATCCCTGAGAAGAGGGTACGAGACTCCTGGCTTATGCCCCTGATTGTCAGGTCTCGGGCCAGTGGAGGTTATGAGTATAACGATGCTCTACTCACCTGCTGGCCAGAGGCCCGCGAATAGCCGGTACGAGCCAGGAGGCTCGTACCATCACCTTGCTTTGGAACAAGGACCCTGAATAAATATTAGTCAGTTGTACAATCAATTGCCGCTTTTACCGGCTAATGATTACTTTCGTAGTCAGTCGCTGGTCTTCTTTATTGGCTACCAGTAAATACATGCCAGAGCTTGCATGCTGCACCTGCAGGTAAAAAGTATTCGTTCCCACCTGTAGCTTTTTAGGCATATGCAGAACTGGCTGCGCCCGGGAATCCAGCAGGGTGAAAGTGACTTCCTGGGGCGTGTTGGCGTACACCCTTACGTACAACTGTCCCTCTCTGACCGGATTGGGATACACTTCCCATCCGTTTTCCGGTATTTTTATTTCGGGTGCATGGGCCAAAACCAGGCAATTGGGTTTGACCACCAGCGGTACCGACTCTGCTACTACCTGCGTGCCTCCGCTGTGCGTCGCTTCGACCGTAATGGTATAATTACCCGCCACGGCTCCGGTCCAGTTGATCTGCCAGCCCCCCTGTGCATCCGCATCCGCACCGATTTCAAATCCATTGGCCCGGAAAACCACCTTCGTCACCGTACCGGAACTGACAGTCGGCTCCGCCTTCAGCACGATCTGGTCGCACTGGAAAAATTCAGCACCGCTGGCTGGGGCAGTCAGTTCTATGGATAGAAGGGCTTCGGGGCTGGGGTACGCCCGCCAATCGGGCAGTTCCTCCCGGGTAATGATGTCGTCGTGTGTATACACGGTTTGAAGCAGGTCCAGGGGCTGTTTTTTGATGTAATCATTGCCGGTCCAGACGGAGAACCAGGACCACCAGGTGCCGTAACTACGAATTTTTTCCGGCACCGGCAGGTTACCCGTTTCCGTGAGCGCCACCAGCTTCCTTCCGTTGAATTCCTCCTGAATCCCCGTCCAGTCGCCGCTCATGTTGGCGGAGGCGTCGGTGTAAATGTCTAAACCCACGACATCCACGTAGGCATCGCCGGGGTACCAGGCCAGGTCGGTCGTGCCGGTGTAGACCCAGATCAGGTTGTGCAGGTGGTGGTGGTAAGTCAGTCGGTTGTAAAGGATGTGCCACAGCTCTTTGAACGGACCGGCTCCCTTGGCACCCCACCAGAACCAGCCGCCGGACGCTTCATGCAGCGGACGCCATAACACGGGAATGTCGGCCTCCTGGAATTTTTTGAGTTCGTCGGCAATCACGTCGATATCGCGCAGCAGCAGTTGGTATTTGGAGCCGTTTTTATTGGCCAGCACTGCCGCCAGATCGAAAGTGGTGGCACTGGTATAAAATCCGCTCCACCAGAGTTTGTCCGGCGCCTGATTGATCAGGTCGGTGGGGGCATTCCAGTGCCAGAGGATGCTAAGCAGGCCACGCCCTTCGCCTTTTTTGGCCCAGTTCAGGTATCTCTCCGTACTGCCCGCCGGCTTGGAACCGTACTGCACGCGCGAAGGGGAATATTCAATGAGGTCGAAATTACCCATGGCCGTTTCCTTACCGGTTTTTTCAACTATGTAGTCCACGTCATCCTGCTGACCTGAGATGACTTTGGTGCCGTACAGATCGATCAGGTAAGAGAACAAAGCCCGCGTAGAGGCGGTAGCCTGGGAATCGACCAGTTGCTTGGCTGGCTTTAGCGGAGGCACGATGACACTGGGAACCAGCAAAATATAGTCGATATGAAAGTATCCCCAACCATTCCCGATGGTAATGACATTGTCTCCTTCGGTCAGCATAAATTTGCCCGCCCTGGCTGGGCTGAACCCATTGGACAGACTGAACATGCCGCCCCCTTTTTCATCGTTGACCTGCAGATCATACCCTTTTTCTCCGAAGGGAGCGCTGTAAACAATCGTGAGGTCATACAGACCCGCCGGGGCCTGAACGGTGAAAACAATTTTGTCATTCGCATTGTCGAACCCGGTCACGTAGCCCGTACCAGAGTAGCCCGGCAGAGTAGTAGCTACCGTTACACCCGTCAGCGCCGCCTCCTCTGCTTCTGCTCTGATGTCGGCAGCCAGCGAAGTAAACCAGGCAAAACAAAGCAGAAAAGAGAGAATCAGTTGGCGAAGATAGGATAGGACATTACTTGATGAGTAGATTTTTTGCATACGATATAGCCAGATGAAGTATTGACAAAGATAGATAGTATCAAAACGGGGAGGGTAATACTATTTTATCAATTCATGGCCTGTACCGTTGTATTGCAAGTGAGTGGGTTGGGATACTTTGCGAATAAACTCTCCCAGGATTGACAACTTTGATGCGCTCACGAAAAATCGCTTTGCTCTGGCTACTTGCTTCGAACGCCGGGATGCACCGTGCGCTCCAAGAAACGTTAAGGGCACTTCGACTTCGCTCAGTGCCCATAACGTTTCTTTTCACTGCAATACGGCGTTAGAGGATAACGCCGCTACGTCAAAGACGCCATAAATGGCGTCTCTACTATTCATTCCTCATTAATTTCCCCAGCCTGCCCAGCGGAAAATGAAGCCAGCGATACACGATAATGGATCAGCGGCTTCGCAGTCAGGCGACAGGTCGGTGTCTTTGCCACGCTGCTGGCAAAATGTCTGATCGTTGGTATCTTTCACACCGCTGCCTGCCGAAGCAAGCACGCCTACTGCTCCCCTGGATTGCAGGATCGGAGTCACAAAATCAGTCATAACCGGTAGCTGATTGTCGGTTGAGGAGCCAATGCCTGCTCCCCTGAGGGTGATTCCCAGGGAGAGAATGGCAATCAGTGCAAGTGCGGAATGGATGACAGCTTTCATAAATGTATAGTAAGATTGATCCAATTATCGGAAGAATGTTTTTCAGGTGCTTCATAGCACGCAACAAAGTTGACAAAGGGAAAACCATTGGGCTAACACATACTTTACAATCTGTAACACGTACGTTTCAAAGACCCAAAAACAGCCTTATTAAATCATTGCATAACCATTCCTTAACCTTTATTCAATCCAGAATAAAAATGTACCGGTATCTGGGCGATCGGATGACGCATCCTGAACTGAAGAACCAGCTTTGCCAGGCCGTACGTCGGCCGGATGGCAAGTGCATTCGCGGGCGCAACGGGGCTATGCTGGTAAGCTTCGCCAATGGCCAGCAGCACGTAGTAATCGGGCGGCTGCTGCGAAAAATATCTGTTTTTCCCTAAACTAGCCCGACTTTACCTCCCCATCGCAAAATCCCGGATTTTGTCGATGTTTATCCGGTCATTCAGCCTTTCGGCGTAGTGTACTTCTTTCAACTCCAACCCTTCCCCAATGAGAAATTCGGCGGGCATCGTGCTGATGGATTCGCCGTCGGCCATAGCGTGGATGGGCACCCCCAGTGATTTGGCTTTGAAAGCCGTCTGCACAAACATACTGAGGTGGCTGACCGCCGATTTGTAGCCGGAGCTTTCCAGCCCGTAGGCCGCGTACCATTTTTTTTCCGGATCGGCGATCAGCGGAATGGGCGACACTTCCTGGTGAAAGGAGCTTCTCAGCAGAACACTCTCTTTTGATTCGAAGAAGAAAATCATTTCCAACCCTTTCGCTTTCAGCTCCGGATGCACTTTGGTAAGGGCATGGACCCGGATGTTGCAGAAGGGACAGCCCGCGTGCCGGAAAAACCCGATAAATACTTTTTTGTCCTGATAGGCCTGGAGGTCGATCGTCCTGCCAAAAATATCATTCAATCGGAAAACCGGTGCCTTCAAATGGGTCGTTAATTTCATAAATTGAAGCCGTTTGACAATAAAACCTCCGCTATAACCTATCTGCCCTGCGGATGTTTAGCCGATGACCTTGGCTTGATCGACCGGGCATGTGCTTTTTATCCGTATTTTATATTCTTTATACATCAAAGCCATCGGAGATTTTCCGATGGCTTTGGTCAAGTGCCAGTTGGCTGCTTATTTTCCTACTTCGATTTTTTGTGACTTACCATTGATCAGCAGGGTAGCGTATTTGTCGCATTCTCCGTTGCCAAAGTCCAGCAGGGCGTCGGCATATCCGTCAACCTTGATCAGGTACTGACCTTTGGTATAACCAGCCTGGCAGCTGCTGGTGGCAACCAGCGGAGAGGTAATGTTGGCGGTAAATGCTTTTCCGGCCAGCGTAGTGCCGGCTACCCCGCCCGTCATGGAGATGTCCAGCGTAGCGCTGTTATTGGCCTGATTGACGTTGAACTTCATATTCAGCAGGTAATCGCTGTTCCACTTTACCTGTTTGCCATCGGCGTACGTCAGTACCGCATCCGTAAATTTGTATTTGTACACGAAGCTGCTTTCCTTATCCTGGTAACTTACTGAAATGACGTATTTGCCATCCAGCTTTTTCCCGTCTGCCTCATAGCCCACAAATTTGGCACTCATCGTCAGCAGGGTTTCTTCCGAAGAACCCATTCCAATGGTGTAGATAATTTTGCCCTTCAGCAATCTGCCCTGGCAGGTTTGACCAGTACCGAAATCAATGGTAATGGTGCCGTAGCCGGTCGATTCATCGGTCTGGCTGGTGATTATTCCGCAATCAACTCCCTGAATACCGCCCATTCGGCCACCCGGATTACCGGCAGTGGGTAGAGAAGTGACCATGCTGTTCAGACTCTGGATTTCAGTCAGCACTTCAACAGTAGCCTGAGCCGAAGCAAACTCCTGCTTTTCAGCCGTAGTGAGTTCCTGCTCTTTCTTACAGCCGGCAAGCCAGGCGGCACTCAGCAGCATCGCAAATGCCGCCAGACGATTCATTCTTTTCATAGTGATGGTTTAATGTGTGATTAACCGGAGAAATCAGGCACGTGCGGTGCGTTCCCTCCGGCGCATACATCAGGCAGCGAAGCAAAAAGTAAATGAAAGCTTCCGGAGGGGAAAAGTAATAAAATTTGAATTTATCAATATAAATAACCCGCCTGGACACCCATTCACTAGGCAGGAAATAAAACGGACAGACGGGAAGCGGGGACTAACGGTTTTCCAGGTTGAATTCCTGAGGTGCTTCCGACTGGGCAAGCGGGCAAACGGTAGAAGTACTTCTCTCCAATTGATTCAGACCAACCATTTGGTTGGCCTCCGCATCCCATACTTTCAGCTGAAAACATTTCCGGATTTCAGCCGGATGAAGCGAAGTGCGCCTGGCGGCCTGAAATTCGGGTATTTTTTCCATGACTTCGGGCAACCGGTAAAAAGGAATGCGGGAATTGATGTGGTGGATGTGGTGGTAACCGATATTTCCCGTGAACCACCGCATAACGGGTCCCATCTCCATATAACTGGAAGACTCCATTGCCGCGCAGGCGTAGTTCCAATCGTGGTTGCTGGTCTTGAAAACAACCCCGGGAAAGTTATGCTGGGCATAAAAGAGATACGAGCCCATCGCACAGGCAATAAAAAAAGGCAGCGTGATCGTAAGTCCCACGGCCAGCCAGCCGCCCCATCCGTAAAGCGCCACCATCAACCCGGCGTGTACCACTACCGCTATGCCGCAATCCAGGTGCTTTTTGGGGCACTTCAGCAAAGGGTTGATGCACATTCCGTACAGGAACATGAGCAGATAACCGAACATGATACTGAGTGGATGGCGAATGGCCAGGTATTTGAATCGTTCCGCCGGGCTTGCGCTCAGGAACCGCTTCTTGGTCATAATGGGATAAGAACCAATGCTGGCGGCAAACAGCTTGGAATTGTGCTTATGGTGGTAATCGTGCGACAGTTTCCAGATGCTGGGCGGACTCAGCACAAACACGCCGAACCCGGTCATCAGCACTTCGGCCAGCGCCGATTTTTGCAGAATGGAGTCGTGGAGATAATCGTGGTAAATGGTAAACGCGCGCACGATCACCAGGCCAGCCAGCACACTGCAAACCAGTCTGACTACCAAAGGCAGCGATAGCAACGTACCCGCAAGCAGCACGATCAGAATGAAAAAGGTAGAGATAGTATAAGTCCAGCTTTTCAACCGGTCTTCTTTAGCGAATTCCCTGGTGGCTAAAATGAGTGCTTTACCAGACCTCATTGGCAGTGTTTGATGATGGATAGTAGATACAAAAGAGGTAAAGATACAATTAAATCTCCAGCCCGGATGTGCATGCGCCCAGCGCATGCAGCATCATTTTTTCTCAGCGATCGGTTCGGGGGCTTCCGGCCGCTTGTGTTTCCACCGTCGGTGCGACCACAGCCACAGCTCCGGCCGCCGGATGATCTCCTGCTCCAGCCGCCGGGTATGCATTTCGGATATCTGGTCTTCGGTATAAGCCCGCGGATCTTCCACCAGCAATTCAATATGGACTTCGTAATATCCCCGCCGGACCCTTTGTACGTTGGCAAACACAATCGGGTAATTCATCCGCTTGGCAATGATGGCCGGCCCTTCGTAAACCGGCGTGTCCTGGTTGAGAAAACGGGTCCAGTACGCCCGGGTAGCCGAAGGGGTCTGGTCGGCAATGAAGGCAGTGGCACTGATCGTATCCCGGTTTTTTACCATCTCCCGGAAGGTGTTGTTCATGGCAATGAGCTTGGTTCCAAACTTGGTGCGCATCTGGTAAATCAATTGATCGAAGTAGGGATTGGAAAGAGGGTGGTAGATGACGAATAGCTGATACGGCGTTTCCAGGCTCATACTGCTGCCCGCCCATTCCCAATTCCCGTAATGTCCCATTACGATAATAATGCTTTTGCGTTCGGCATAAAGCTGGTTAAAAACGGTCAGGTCAGGGAAATGGCACCTTTTCATGGCTTCTTCCGGGCTGAAGCTCAGGGTCTTGAACGTCTCCAGCAGCAGGTCGCACAGGTAATGGTAATACGCCCTGGCTATCTGCCGGATTTCCGCTTCGGACTTTTCGGGAAATGAATTGCGCAGGTTTTCCATTACTACCTTTTTCCGGTAACCTACCACACGATAAATAACCAGGTAGACAAAGTCGGAGATGGCATACAGAACGGGAAAGGGCAATCGGGACAACCAGTGGAGAAGCCGGATAAGGGCCGGGAAAAAGATACCTTTCATAAATATTCAACCGGAAGCGCGGATCTTTTAACTAACGCGCAATCGGATGTAAAGGTATACAAACAAAGGAAGCGCCCACCCATTCCCACCAGTTTTTACCGGCCAGGGCATTCCATTCAGCCCCGAACCTCTGCCGATGCGGGAAGGGCTTCGGTTTGAGAAGCATTTGGAGAGAATTCTTCCGCACCTACCCGAAAACCCATTACCAGGATATCGTCGATCTGCCGGTAGCCTTCCATCCAGTTGTCCAGATCCTGCTGCAAAGCCTTCAACTGTTTTTCCATGGGTTGCAGGTGACGTTCGTGAATGAGTTTGTGAAAACGTTTTACCATAAACTTTTGGTTGTCGGTCCCGCCAAACTGGTCCTGAAACCCATCGCTGAAGAGATAAAAGCGGGTTGGCGTATCCAGGCGAAATACGTGGCGGGTAAACTTCCGTTCGACTTCGTGCTGATGACCGCCAATGGCTTGCCGGTCGCCTTTCACCACCTGCATTTCACCGTTCTGAATAATGACCACCGGGTTTTTGGCACCGGCAAACTCCAGAATGCCCGCCTTTTCATCCACTACAACCAAAGCCAGGTCCATACCGTCGCGGTTTTCGGTTCTTTCCTGCCGCAGCGACTGACGCAGATCCTGGTGCAACTGATTCAGGATTTCATCGGCCTGGGTAATGCCCCGCTCGTGTACGATGTGCTTGAGCCAGGTATGACCCGCCATGGAGATAAAGGCACCCGGTACGCCGTGACCGGTACAGTCAACGGCAGCAATGATCACTTTCCCGTTTTTACGCGCAAACCAGAAAAAGTCGCCGCTTACGATGTCGCGGGGCCGGTACAAGAGAAAAGAGTCGGCAAATACGTGGCGGATTTCCTCCCAGTCGGGCAGAATGGCCTGCTGAATGCGCTGGGCGTAGGTAATACTGGAAGTAATGTCGTGGTTTTTCTTCTCGATTTCTCTGATGGCGTCCATCAGCGCCAGGCTCTGCTGTTCGATCTCATCGTGCTGGTCCTGGATTTCCTTCTTCTGCTTCATCAGCTGAATGTTGGCGTTGCGCTTTTGCAGATATCCCCAATAGGCCACTGCCAGAAACACAAAAATCAGCAAGGCCAGGATCATCAGGCTATAACGGACGTATCGCTCAAAGCGCAGGGTTTCCTCCTGCTTGCGCAAGGTCAGTTCCTTGATCTGCGCTTCCTTCTTCAGGTTATCAATCTCCAGTTGTCGTTCGCGGGTAATTTTTTCGGTTTCCCGCAGGGTTTGCCGGGTAGAGCGCAGGTCTCTTTCCTTGCGCGAAATTTCTCGTTCCGCTCTCATCGAACGCTCCTCCAACTCCTCATTGACCCGCTGTGCTTCCTCTTCCCGTGCCATCATTTCCTCCGTCTGCTGGCGCATTTGTTCTTCTTTTTCCTGTACTTCATTCGCTCGTATCCGCTTATCCAGTTCGGTATGACGGGTCATGGCTTCCAATGAAGGTTTGTAATGCCCCAGTTGTTTGTGCACTTCGCCCAGCAGGCCGTAAGCGGTTCGTTGCAGATGCAGGTCGTCTACCTTTTTGGCCAAAGGCAACGCCTCTTCCAATGCCGTCAGCGCCTTATCGTATCGGTTATTCCGCATCAGACCCGTCGCTTCGTTGATCAGGGCGTCGCTGAGGCCGGCCTTGTCTTTTCGCCGGCGATAGATTTCCACCGCTTTGTGAAACGCCTCCGGAGCAAGCCCTTTTTTGTTAAAAGCAGTCAGATAGAGTTTGCCAAGCGCTACGTAGCTAGCCGCTGCTGCGGACGAAGTCTGAGCACGGCTGGCGTTGTCGCGCAGCCACTGGTCGAAATAAGCGATGCCCTCCTTGTTTTGTTTATGAATGAGGAAAAGGTTTGCCAGCTGATTCATATAGTAGCCTGTTTCGCGCTTCGTTTTCCCGGACATCGACAGGGACACCGAATCTTTGTACATGGCCAGTTGTTCACGGGCTGGACGGCCCTTCGTATCTGCAGCGACTGCCGGTGCGTTGCCAACGTAAGTGATGATGAGCAAGCAAAGAAAAGGCAATCGAAAAGAGGAAATATGCATAAGGTAGCGGTTCATATACTGCAAAAGGCCGGATGGGATAGCCCTTGCAATTGGAAGACGTAAGTTAATGCCTCACCCAGGATAGAAAGAATCCGCCTTCTGTATTCAATTGCAATGTAAGAAATCAAGGGTAAATCACTGCAAAAAGGCCATACATCGACTTCTGACCAGATAAGCTGCGTATCCGGAACCGGAATCGGGGAAAGCAGTCCGAAAAAATATTGAAAAATACGGATGGGACCTTTGAATACGTACGATTTCTTACTTGGGGTTGGGTTTGTCTACGTGTTCCTTAGCCGACTTTTTGTCTTTTGGTGAACTTACGGAAAACAAAAAAGCGCAGAACCTGAGGTTCTGCGCTCAATATGAAAAGGCTTAAGGATACTTATTTGGCTACCAGTACTTCGCTTTCGGTCGGTACTACCGCCGACTTCACCGTTTTCACAATCCGGGCGGCTACTTTGTAAGGATCGGCAGCGGAGTTGGGACGACGGTCTTCCAGCCAGCCTTTCCAGCCACGTTCTACGGTTGCAATCGGAATGCGGATAGAAGCACCGCGGTCGGAAATTCCGTAAGAGAACTGGTCGATTGACTGGGTTTCGTGCTTGCCGGTCAGGCGCAGGTGGTTATCGGCACCGTACACTTCGATGTGTTCTTTTACTACGGGAGCAAAAGCCTGGCATACGGCATCGTATACGGCCCGGTTGCCTGCGTTACGCAGCAAAGAGTTAGAGAAGTTGGCGTGCATACCGGAACCGTTCCAATCAAGGCTGCCCAGCGGCTTGCAGTGCCAGTTGATGGCTACGTTGTATTTTTCACCGATTCTTTCCAGGAGGTAACGGGCAATCCAGATCTGGTCACCGGCGGCTTTGGCACCTTTGGCAAAAATCTGAAATTCCCACTGTCCGGCGGCTACTTCGGCATTGATCCCTTCTACGTTCAGACCGGCATCCAGACAAACATCCAGGTGTTCTTCTACGATGTGACGTCCGAAAGCGTTCTTAGCACCTACTGAACAGTAATAAGGTCCCTGCGGAGGGGGAAAACCGTTCACGGGAAAGCCCAGGGGTTTATTGGTTTCGGGATTCCACAGGAAGTACTCCTGCTCAAATCCAAACCAGAAGTCATTGTCATCGTCTTCGATCGTAGCACGACCGTTGCTGGGGTGCGGAGTACCATCCGGGCTCAGTACCTCACACATTACCAAGTACCCGTTTTTCCTTTGCGGATCGGGACAGATAAATACGGGCTGCAGCAGACAATCGGATGATCCGCCGGGTGCCTGCTCCGTAGAAGAACCATCAAAGCACCAAACTTCGCAATCCTCTAACAGACCGCTGAAATCTTTTACAATTTTTGTTTTGCTACGCAGGCTTTGCGTGGGTTTGTAACCATCTAGCCAGATGTACTCCAACTTTGACTTTGACATAATATAATAGGCATTTAAGTTTAACAGCTAGTTCTCAAAGAGGCCTTAAAATTAATACCATATTTACAAAAAACAATAGGGTTTTGACAAAAATATCTTAAAAATTACAGGGTTTTATTAAATATGAGTTCAATATTCCAGGCAAATGGGTTTCATTTCAAAGCCAATCACCACAAAACAGGCTAAAATGAACCAAAAAAGGCTTATTTGTTCAATGCCTTCGCTGAGCAAATCTCTACGAAAATATTGAACAAAGCATGATCATCACAATAAAAATTTGCGAAAAAAATCCTGACAAAAGCTAATTTGGCTTTGGATACATATCAGCGAATTTTCGCTGGATCAGAAAACTTGAGTAAAAATACGTTGGCAGCGATAAACCGGCGGGCAGAATAGGTAGTTTTACTTTTTCCCAGGGCGAAGGAACTGCCTCAGGAATTGCCACCCCAGGCTTACCGTTTGCGTGCCGACCAGCTCATTGAGCCGGATGCGGATATTTACCAACGATTCGGCCAGCAGGGCAATCACAAAAAGGACGTTGCCGTAAGCATACTGCTGATATCGCATAAACAAAGCAATCAGCGCCAGCAGGATCAGGGTAAAATGCAACAGCTGAAGCCGCCGCTGCTTTGGGTCGGGGAAAGCCAGCCGAAGCCGCCCCCAGCGATCGGACCATACCAACAGCTTGCCCAGAAAAAACAGGACAAAGCCGATGGTAAACACCAGATTTCCTTTTGGATGACCAAACAGGCGCATCAATCCGCCGATGGCAATCATCAACCCGGCCCAGCGCAACCACTTGTATTTTTTCATATCGGTAAATAGCAGGTATACTGACTCTCAGCCCAAAAGGTTGAAAGCGTCAAGGCGGCATTCCCCTTCTCCGGATCGAAGGTGTCCTGCCGGGTTCCAGCAAAGTTTCAGACTTCGTGCCCGTTTTTCATTGGCGATTGGTTGCCCGATCATTTATATTTGGTAAGATTTTTCGCAGCTCAAGACGCCCTGCACGTATCTAAGTGAGTGAACCGTTTGAAGTATAAAGTTGACGAGCTATAAACTCATGACAATCAAGTTATTAAAACTCATACGCTCTATACTTTAAACTACCTTACTATTTAATTGAAATTGGATTGCTTACCAGGTTACACATGAATCAGGCATGTCAACTAAGCCCTGACTAAGCAGTTGACAAGACACTCCATGAATGGGTTGTACACGATCACAATCAGACGCACCATGCTATCACGTTTCCTTATTTACTTTCTACTGGCAATACTGCCCCTGCTTGCCCGGGCGCAGGAAAGCGAACTGAAATTTGCCCGGCTCTCCCTGGAACATGGCCTCTCACAAAACTCCATCACCTGTATGCTCCGTGACCACCGGGGTTATCTCTGGATCGGTACGCACGACGGGCTCAACCGCTACGATGGCTACCAATTCAAAATTTTCAAGAATGAAACCGGTAACCCGAACAGCCTGGGAAACAACCACATCAACTGTCTGTACGAAGACCGCCAGGGGGTACTGTGGGTAGGTACTTTCGGCGGGGGCCTCAATCGGTACGAACCGGAGCAGGAGCGATTCAGGGTGTACCGACGGGAAACCGGGCAGCCACATAGCCTGAGCGAAAACCGGGTACAGGCCATCACCGAAGACCGGGCAGGCAACCTGTGGGTAGGGACTTACGCCGGCCTGAATCGCCTGGACCGAAAAACCGGGCGGTTTGCCATCTACCGCAACACCGACGGGGACAACAGCCTGATCGACGATGACATCCGTTCTCTGTGCCCGGATCAGTCGGGCCAGCTTTGGGTGGGCACTAGTGGCGGGTTGTGTCGGATGAATACCCAAAACGGCACCTTTACCCGCTATTCGGCGCAGTCCGGTCACCTGCGAAATAATAAGGTCTATGCGCTGAAGCAGAATGGGCAGGGCCAGCTTTGGGTAGGTACTTTCGGAGGCGGGCTGCACCGCTACGACCCGGCGACCGGGCAGTTTTCCGTTTACCGGAATGAGCCGACCCAACCGGGCAGCCTGAGCGACGACCTGATTCTGTCCATGACCGAAGATGCCAGTGGCACCTTGTGGGTCGGCACCTTCGGCGGCGGACTGAATCGCTACGATGCGGCCAGCGATCGGTTCGTTTCGTACCGGAATGATCCGCTCAACCCCGGAACGCTTAGCAGCAACGCCGTTTTTTCGCTCTACTGGGACCCGGCCAGTACTTTATGGGTAGGCACCGGCAGCGGTATCAGTATGTACAGTCCACACATTCAGAAATTCCGTTCGTACACCCACGACCCGCGCAACCCTAAAAGCCTCCGTCACAAAAACGTATTTGCCATCTACGAAGACCGGGACAGTATATTATGGATCGGCACGTACGGCGGGGGACTGATCCGGATGGATCGTGCAAGCGGGAAATCGGTGGTTTATCAGCACAATCCCGGGCAAGCGGGCAGCCTGAGCGACAACAATGTCTGGAGTATTTACGAAGACAAAACCGGCTTTCTGTGGATTGCGACCAGCAAAGGCCTGAATCGGCTGGATCGGAAAACGGGTCAGTTCACGGTTTTCCGGAATAAAGCCAGCGATCCGGGCAGTCTGCACAACGACTTTGTGTGGAGCATCCTGGAAGACCGGACGGGTATTTTCTGGCTGGGTACCAGCGACGGACTCAGCCGCTTTGACCGGGCTACCGGACAATTTACGGCTTATCTGAGCAATCCGAACGATACCACGAGTCTGAGCAGCGAATACGTCTCGTACCTCATTGAGGACCGGGAGGGCGTGCTCTGGGTAGCCACCAGCGACGGCTTGAACCGTTTTGACCGGGAAACCGGCAAATTCAAGGTTTTCCGCAATCACCCTGGCACCCCCGGTAGCCTGAGCAACAACTACGTGAGTTCGCTGTACGAAGACCAGTCGGGCGTCATCTGGGTGGCTACCAGTGGCGGGCTTAACCGCTACGACCGCAAAACCCAAACCTTTGCCCATTACAATCAGAAAGACGGGCTGCCCAACAACGAAGTCTACGGCATCCTGGAAGATGAGCAGCATCGCCTCTGGCTGAGTACCAACCTGGGGCTTTCCCGATTCGATCCCCGCACCCTGCAATTCCGGAATTACGACGTAAATGACGGTTTGCAGAGCAATGAATTCAACGAACACGCCTTTTACAAGAGCCGGAAGGGGGAACTGTTTTTCGGCGGTATCAACGGCTTCAATGCCTTCTATCCGGAACGCATTCAGGACAACCCCTATCTGCCGCCGGTCGTCTTCACTGACTTCCAGATCTTCAACCAGTCCGTTCCCCTACAGTCGGCGCTTCCGGCCGAAAGCAAGGCTTTTGCCCTAGCAAAACCCATCAGTGAACTGTCGGAGATCGTGCTTCCTTTCAAAAATAACTTTTTCTCCTTTGAATTTGCGGCGCTGAATTTTACGCTCTCCCAGAAAAACCAGTACGCTTACCGGATGGACGGCCTGGAAGACGACTGGGTGTTATCTGGGACCCGCCGCTTCGTGACCTACACCAACCTGGAGCCCGGCGAATACACCTTTATGGCCAAAGCCGCCAACAATGACGGCGTATGGAATGATCGGTACACGGCTTTGAAGATCAATATACTCCCGCCCTGGTGGCGCACGTGGTGGGCTTATTTGCTGTATAGTGTGCTCATTATGGCCACGCTGTACGGGCTCCGGCACTATACCATTGCCCGCGAACGCCTGAAGAACGACCTGAAACTGGAACGCCTGGAGTCGGAAAAACTGCACGAACTGGATGGCATCAAAACCCGCTTTTTTACCAACATTTCCCACGAATTCCGCACGCCGCTCACGCTCATCCTGGGTCCGCTGGAAAAGCGGCTCACGCGGGCAGCCGACCAGCATCCCGACCGCAAGGAAGACCAGCTAATTTACCGGAACGCCCAGCGATTGCTGCAGTTGATCAATCAGCTGCTGGACATTTCCAAACTGGAGTCGGGCACGGCTCGGCTCGAAGTGGTGCAGGGAGACGTGGTGCAGTACCTGCGGACCATTGTGCATTCGTTCAGTTCCCTGGCCGAAACGCGGCGCATTCAACTGCTGTTCGAATCGGGAGAGGCTTTTCTGAAGGTCTATTTCGATAAAGACAAGCTGGAAAAAATCATCAGCAACCTGCTTTCCAATGCCTTTAAGTTTACTCCCGAAGGCGGAGAAATCAGCGTAAAAGTAAACAAGGTAAACAGCGACCAACATCCCGACGGCTGGGTGGAGGTGGTCGTGCAGGACAGTGGTATTGGCATTCCGGCCGATCAGGTCAACCGCATCTTCGACCGTTTTTACCAGATCGACGGCTCCCATACCCGGGAGCAGGAAGGTACCGGCATCGGGCTGGCGCTGACCAAGGAACTGGTCGCCCTGCACAAAGGAGAAATATCGGTCAGCAGTGAATTGGGTAAAGGCACCCGCTTCACCTTTCGGCTGCCAATGGGCAACGCGCACCTCAATCCCGAAGAAATTGTGCATCTGACCGGAGAAGATCCCGATCCCATCCGCCAGAACCTGCAGCGGATTCTGCTGACGGAAGACGATACCCCGGCGAAAGAACCCGCCAATACCGCGTATGAGCACCTCCCCCTGATTCTGATCGTGGAAGACAACCAGGACGTGCGGCAGTACATCCGCGAAAACTTCCAGTCCGGCTACCGCATCGCGGAAGCCACTGATGGGCAGGCGGGTCTGGAAAGGGCCATTGAAACCGTACCCGACCTCATTATCAGCGACCTGATGATGCCCAAGATGGACGGTATTGAACTCTGCCGCAGGGTCAAAACCGACGAGCGCATCAGCCACGTGCCGGTCATTCTGCTCACTGCCCGGGCTACTTCCAAGCTGGAAGGCCTGGAAACCGGAGCCGACGACTACCTGACCAAGCCATTTAGTCCGCAGGAATTACAGGTGCGGGTGAAGAACCTTATTGAGCAGCGCCAGAAGCTACGGGCCCGTTTCAGCCGGGAAGTGAAGTTGCAGCCCAAAGACGTAGCCATCACGTCGGCCGACGAAAAATTCCTGGAACGGGCCGTTGCCGCCGTTGAGAAGCACATGTCGGATTCAGATTTCAGCGTAGAGACATTCGAAAGTGAAATGGCGATGAGCAAAATGCAGCTGTACCGCAAACTGAAGGCCCTCACCGATCAGTCACCCAACGAATTTGTGCGGCACATCCGGCTCAAAAAGGCGGCCATGCTGCTTCGGCAGCGCAGCGGCAACGTAGCGGAAATCACGTATGAGGTAGGCTTCAACAACCTGTCTTATTTCGCCCGGTGCTTCAAGGAAGTGTACGGCGTTACGCCTTCGGAATACGCGAATCAGCCGGAACAGGTATAGGGCACCTCAGGAAACAACGGCCTGCTTACCAGTCCCCTTTTCCAGCAACCGGGCAATGGCCGCGTAAATCCGGTCCAGTTCTTCATCCGTGATGATGTAGGGAGGCAGCACGTAGATGACGTTTCCCAGCGGCCGGATGAGCAGATCCTGACGCAGGAAGTAGTCGTAGAGCCAGCTGCGGGCTTCGTTGAAGTAACCGGTTTCGTGCGTGGTATCGATCTCCACGGCCAGGATCACGCCCAGACAGCGAATTTCCTTGATACCCGGCTGCTGCTGCATCCGATCACGGAAATCCAGGTGCTTCTGGGCAATCCGGTAGATATCGTAACTACAGGCCTGGGTCAGCAGCAGTTCCAGACTGGCCAGGGCGGCGGCGCAGGCAATGGGATTGGCCGTGAAGGAGTGCCCGTGAAAAAAGGTTTTCATCAGGTCGGAGGAGCGGAAGGCAGCAATCACTTCTTCGGTACAGGTAGTGACGCCCATTGCCATGGTGCCGCCCGTCAGCCCTTTGGAAAGGCAGATGATGTCTGGCGATTGGCTCAGGTGATCGCAAGCGAAGAGTTCGCCAGTTCGGCCAAAGCCCGTCATTACTTCGTCGGCAATGCAAAGAATGCCGTGCCTTTTGGCAATGCGCATCAGTTCATCCAATACATTGGCTGCGTACATGCGCATGCCCGAAGCGCCCTGTACCAGTGGCTCAAAGATAAAAGCCGCCACCTGTCCGCTTTCGGCCAAGGCTTCAAACTGACGAATCACTTCCACGACCGAAGCCCGGGCGGTTGAAGTGCAATCCCGCTTCAGCACCGGATTGCCCAGGCAGCAGGCTTCGTGGTGGCAGCCCGGCAAGTCGATAAATTCCACTTCAAACAGGTATGGGGCGAAAGGAGCGTTGAAAGGACTGCGGTCGCCTACCGACATGGCTCCGAAGGTATCGCCGTGGTAGGAACCGTTGATGGCCACTACTTTTTTCTTCTCAATGCCCTGGTTGTACCAGTACTGAAAAGCCATTTTCAGCGCTACTTCTACGGCCGTACTGCCATTGTCGGAGTAGAACACTTTACTTTGGTTGGAAGGCAGAATCTCCAGCAGCTTTTCGGCCAGTTGTATAGCCGGTTCGTGGGTAAAGCCGGCAAAGATGACGTGCTCCAATTGCATGGCCTGCCGGTAAATGGCCTGGGCAATGTGGGGGTGGCTGTGCCCGTGCAGGTTGACCCACCAGGAGCCAATGCAATCCAGGATTTGCCGGCCATCTTCGGTATACAGGTACGCCCCTTCTGCCCGCAGCAAGGGCAACGGCTCGGCGCTTCCTTTCAAGGGCGTAAAAGGGTGCCAGATGCTCTTCTGATCGCGTTCAGTCAAGGTAGTGGAGGTAGAAATGGAAGTCATGGAATGAGATTATAGTGCAAGATGCTCCGAAGGTGACCAGAATACCTTGTCAAAATCCTGAATCTGGTCTTTGATGATGGTGAGGCCTTCTTTTTCCAGCAGTTCCTGCATCGTCTGCGGAGCCGGAAAAAAGTGCTTTCCGGTGAGCAGCCCGTCGCGGTTGACGACCCGGTGAGCGGGAATGTCGCGTCCGTGTGAGCTGTTCATGGCCCAGCCTACCATCCGGGCACTCCGTTTCTGTCCCAGGTACTCCGCAATGGCTCCGTAGGAAGTAACCCGACCCGGCGGAATCATGCGGACCACTTCGTACACATCTTCAAAGAAGTGCTCGTTTTTCATCGGTTCAATGGCTTCGTTGTCCGGCAAATATAGACACTCCCAGCCAAAACGGACAGGCACCGCCAGGCCTGCCCGCTGAGTTTTCCGAATCCAGCCAGACGCTGCCGCGTGTCTGATCTCCGGATAAACGTACCAAGCTGAGTTTTTGCCCGTGGTCTCCTCTTTTCGATCGGTCAAATTCCGGGTTGGAGAATGAACTTACACCCGCATCTTCCCGCCTTTCGTGCCGATTTACAATACAAGACAGATTGCTGGTATCTTGTAATCAGGATTATATGGATAACTCCCGGCCATTTTCCCGGATGGGCTATCCGGCAGCGTGCATGTTCCTTCATCACTACTGACCTTTTCCGGCTATGAAACTAAAAAAACTGTTATGGATCGGTATTTGTCTGCTGGCTCACGCAACATTTGCGCAGAAGCAGTCCAATTACTGGTACTTCGGACGGCGGGCAGGTATTAACTTCAACTCCGGTACTCCGGAAGCCGTGACTGACGGGTCTATTAATACCCGTGAGGGCTGCGCTACGATTTCCGATGCCAATACCGGTGCCTTACTTTTCTATACCGATGGTGTAAAAGTCTATAATCGAAACCACCAGGTAATGCCCAATGGCTTCGGCCTTTCGGGCAATTATTCCAGTACGCAATCTGCCATTATCGTTCCCAACCCCGGTGACGCACAGCGCTATTATATTATCACCGCCGGTCTGCTGGGAGGTGCCGGACTTTCCTGGTCAGAAGTGAATATCAGCCTGGATGGAGGACTTGGAGATGTTATCTCATCTACCAAGAACACCCTTCTGCTCAAAAATAACACTGAGAAACTGATTACTATCCGGCATCAAAACGGTACAGATTACTGGATTATCGCACATGAGGCAAATAATGATTTGTTTTACGTTTATCGCGTTACCTTAGCAGGAATCAGTGCCCCAACGACTTACAACAAAGGAGCATCGCTTACGGGGAGTTCAGATGAAACGGGTTGTCTTAAACTGTCGCCGATAGCTTATAAGCCAGACACTTATCGCTTAGCCAATGCCATCAACGGCACTTCCCAGAAGGTAGAGCTTTTTGACTTCAACGTTGCTACCGGTGCCATCACCGGCCCTACATTGACCCTGGGCAACTTATCGGCGGCCTACGGGCTGGAGTTCTCTCCCGATGGTAAGTTATTGTACGTGAGCGAACAACTGCGCTCTTCTTTCCCTTTCTCCGGTATCAGTGCGGTCAAGCAGTTTAACTTAGAAGCCGGTGACGCCGCCCTGATCAATGCCACCCGGGTCATGATTACCAATTCTACCCAACTCAGCTACGGCGCTATGCAATTGGGGCCCGACGGCAAGATATACGTAGCCAAAGAAAATGGCTTCGATGTGGGCGTAAGCGCGCTGGGAGTCATTAATAAACCCAATGTAGTGGGGATCGTAGCTACCTACATTGAAAATGGCCTCGAATTGGGTGGGAAGCAGACCCTGATTGGTCTCCCCACTTTTACGGAAAGCCTGAGTACTCCTTTTACTTACAAAGGCGTCTGTCTGGGGGACAAAACCATCTTCACCGTATTCAATACCAACGATGTAAAAACCGCCCAGTGGGAGTTCGGAGACCCTACCTCCGGCAACAATACTTCGACTGGATTGACAGCTCAGCATCAATACAAGGCGGAAGGCTCCTATAAAGTTACCCTCACACTCACTTACAACGACAATTCGACCAAAACCCACACGGCCAACGTGCAGATCACCACGCTGCCGGGTCAGATTCTGGGTCGCGATACCACACTGTGCGATGATCAGAAACTCACCCTGAAAGCTTACAATGGTGCGCCTGCCCCGTCCATGAAGTTTCTGTGGCAGGATGGCAGCACCGCTTCGACTTACGAAGTGAGCAAAGCCGGCACATACTGGGTAGAAGCCACCTTGGGCAACTGCCGCGTACGTGATTCGATCACGGTCGGGTTCGTTTCCGCCTCTTCGTCTGGTTTACCGAAAGATACCACCGTTTGTTCGGGCAAACTGCTCACCTTCAACCTGGTGGTACCCGGCGCTACTTTCCGCTGGCAGGATGGATCCACGCAAGCCAAATACCAGATCAGTAAGCCCGGTACGTATTGGGTCGACATCAAGGCGGGCAGTTGCCAGATCCGCGACAGTGTACACGTGAATTTCAGTCCCTCACCCGTATTCAATCTGGGTCGGGACACTTCTTTGTGCGTGGGCAATACCCTGGTGCTCAATGCCCGCAACCCCAGCATTGCCGCCGACAGCTACCGCTGGCAGGACGGCTCCACTGGCACAACCTTTACCGTCTCGGAAACGGGCATCTACTGGGCCGAAGCCAAACTAGGCGATTGTGCCTTCCGCGACAGCATCATAGTGGGTATTGTATCGGAACCCCCGCAGGTAAATCTGGGCGAAGATGGGATCATTTCGCAGTGGGGCGGCGAAGTGAAATTACGGGCCTTTTCGCCCTACGCCAGCTACCGCTGGCAGGATGGCTCTACGGATTCGATCTTCATCGCTACCGAACCGGGCATTTACTGGGTAGAGGTGACCAACGGCTGCGGCACCGCGACCGATTCGCTCACGTTGTCGACCCCGGCCTGCGGCGATTTCCAGATTCCCAACGCCATTACACCCAACGGGGATGGCTACAATGACGTATTCGTGGCCGTCTGCGACGACGGCCGCTGGACCCTGGAAGTATTTGACCGCTGGGGGAAGGTTATTTTTGCGGATGGCGTTTACAAAAATGACTGGTCGGCCGAAGGGATCCGCGATGGCATGTACTTTTATTCTATGCTCAACAACGTAACCCGGGAAGTCAAAAGGGGCTGGGTACAGGTGATTCGAAAGTAAGGCCTTATTCTGCAAGCCAACCGGCATCCGAAAGCTTTTCCTATTTGGCCTGCTTGGTCTTTTCTTCAACCAGTCGGACCAGTTCGGCGTACCATACTTCTCCGTATTTACGAATGAGCGGCTCCTTCAGAAATTGATACAAAGGCACTCCCAGACTTTTGCCCAGTGAGCAAGCCGGACTGCACACGCCCCAGCGATCGTAGTTGATGGCATCGTACTGGTCATATTGCGTAATGCGGATGGGGTACAGGTGGCAGGAGATGGGTTTCTTGAACGAAATTTTCCCGTCATTGTAGGCTTGTTCAATGGCGCATTTCAAAGCCCCTTTTTCGTCGTAAATCGCGTAGGCACATTCCCGGTTACCGATGGTCGTGGTGCCCCAGTCGCCGTCCTGATCCTTCACGTATTTGCCCTGCTCTTCGATGGCCCGGATGCCGGCCGGAGAAAGATACGGTTTTACCGTTTCGTAAATCTCTTCCAGAATGGGCAACTCTTCATCGGCCAGGGGCGCACCGGCATCTCCTTCCACACAACAGGCACCCTTGCACTTTTCAATGTGGCAAACAAAAAACTGGTCAGCTATGTCATCGCTGAGGTAGGTATTATCAATCACAATCATGGAAAAGAAATCAAGTGCTTAAAAACGATCACTATTTAAAATGCAGAGGTGGTCAATCATCCATCCGAAGGGCCTTTGCAGAGGCGAAACTGAAATTATACTACCTTTGGCAAAGGTACGTAAAATGTGGAAGGACTGAGGGGTTGAAGGATGGAGGGATTGAATGGTTGGGTGATTAAAAGATGGGTTGATTGCGTCAGGTATTCAATTGATCGCTGATAGTGCCTTTCTCTGCGGCTGCCGGGGTCAGTACCGTCCGCTCAGCCTCCAGCTTCATTACTATAGGACTTACCCATCCGTAGCGTAGGCATTAATGCCTACGCTACGGATGGCTTGATTATCAATACCTTGTCATTTATTTGCGTGAGGCACCCCGCGTAAGCCCCATACCAACTACTCATTAACTCATCAACTATACACTCCTCAACTACCAAACTCTTAAACTCCTCAACTTGCTATGCTTGAGCAGCGATTACAGCAACATCTGAACGAACGAATCAAAGCGGGCAACCTGCGGACCCTCAAGATAAATACGCAACTAACGGAATGCCGCCCAGCCGACTTCTGCTCCAACGACTACCTGGGCCTGGCCCAAAGTCAAACGCTGCGTCGTCGCATTGAGGAAGCTGCCGCTGCCCTGCCTGACTTACCCAACGGTTCTACCGGCTCCCGCCTGATTTCAGGCAACCACCAACTGGCGGAAGAAACCGAAGACCGGTTGGCACAGCTCTTCGGGGCCGAAAGCTGCCTGTTGTTCAACTCCGGCTACGCGGCCAACTCCGCCATTCTTTCCACTGTACCGCAAAAGGGCGACGTGATTCTCTGCGACGAACTCATTCACGCCAGTTTGCGCGAAGGTGCCCGGCTGAGTTACGCCCAGCGCTATTCCTTCCGGCACAACGACCTGGACGACCTGGAAAGGAAAATCCAGCACGCCCGGCAAAACAGCCCCGGCGGAGCGATTTTTATAGTGGCCGAATCGGTGTATTCGATGGACGGTGACTTCGGTCCCCTGGAAGCGCTATTGAACCTGTGCGAACAGCACGAAGCCCACCTGATCTGGGATGAAGCCCACAGTACGGGGATCTGGGGCGAAAACGGCAACGGGCTGGCCTGCTCAGCCGGACTGCACGACCGGATTTTTGCCCGCATTTATACCTTCGGCAAAGCAATGGGCGTACACGGTGCCTGCGTAGCGGGCTCTTCCGTCCTGACCAGCTACCTGGTCAACTTTGCCCGTGGCTTCATCTACACCACGGCCATGCCTCCCCACAGCCTGCTCAGCATCCGCGAATCATTTGCTTACCTGGCAGAAAATCCATCATTGCCGGCAGTGCTTTTTGAACGCATCGGTCTCTTCCACCGGGCGCTGGGCCGGTCGGGAGTAGAAGCAGCAATCAGCCAGAGTCCCATTCAGGTGCTGAAGGTAGGCGGAAACGAAGCGACCAAAACGCTGGCGGCGCAGTTACAACAGGCCGGTTTCGACGTAAGGGCCATTCTTTCGCCTACGGTCAGAGCAGGAGAGGAACGATTGCGGATTTGTCTGCACGCACACAACAGCGCGGAAGAAGTGCAGCAACTGGGCGATTGGCTCCGTACGTATGCCTCCCAGCCCGTCAATTAAAGACCCATCCATCCGTGCATTCTCTTCCGTCGGGTGGGCCGTCTTCTGATCGGCCGTTGCCTGATGTGAAAATTAGCGCTATACTTCGTCCATGAAGGAATTAGAGCTTATTATCATTCTGTTGGCGGTCATTACCGCTTTGGCCGAAGCGGCCGACCGGGTCAAAATTCCGTACCCGATTCTGCTGGTGATGGCGGGCATCACCATTGGTTTCATCCCCGGCCTGCCGCACGTTACATTGAACCCGGAGGTGGTTTTTCTGATCTTCCTGCCCCCTTTGCTGTACGCCGCCGCCTGGACTACTTCCTGGCCGGATTTCAAAGCGGCGATACGGCCCATTTCCCTGCTGGCCCTGGGCTGCGTACTGTTTACGACTTTCCTGGTAGCCCTGGTGGCGCACCGATTTATTCCCGGATTCGACTGGGCCACGGCTTTTGTACTGGGTGCCATCATCTCTCCGCCCGATGCCGTTGCGGCTGCGGCCGCTACCAAAGGGCTGGGCATTCCGCGTCGGGTCATTACCATTCTGGAAGGCGAGAGCCTGGTCAACGATGCCACCGGACTGATTGCCTACCGCTACGCCATTGCAGCCGTCGTGACCGGGCATTTTGCCTTCTGGCAGGCGGGCGGACAGTTTCTGCTGGTAGCCGGCGGGGGCATCGGCATTGGGCTAGCAGTGGGCTTTCTCATCTACTGGGTGCACCGGATCACGCCCAACAACCCAGTTACCGATACCAGCCTGACCTTTCTGACTCCCTACATTGCCTATCTGTGGGCGGAGGAACTTCACCTGTCGGGCGTGCTTTCGGTGGTCACGGCGGGGCTGTTCCTGACTTGGCGTTCGGCGGAGATTTTTTCCCACCAGAGCCGGTTGCAGGCCAATGCCGTCTGGAATACCGTGATCTTTTTGCTCAATGGCATCGTATTCATCCTGATTGGCCTCCAGTTGCCCGCCATTCTGGCCGGTATTCCGCAGTTTTCACCCCTTACCTTGTTGGGCTACGGTGCGCTAATCAGTCTGGCCGTGATCGTGGGCCGTTTGATCTGGGTGTATCCGGGTACGTACCTGCCCCGCTGGCTGAGTCCGGGCATTCGCCGGCGCGAACCGGAACCTTCGCTTTCGCTGGTCACGGTGGTGGCCTGGTCGGGTATGCGGGGGGTCGTTTCCCTGGCGGCGGCGCTGGCTTTGCCGCTGACCATCCAACCGGGCGTGGCATTTCCTCAGCGCAACCTGATTCTGTTTCTGACCTTCTGCGTTATTTTTGCCACGCTCATTTTGCAGGGCCTGAGTCTGCCTTTGCTGATTAAATGGATGGGCATCCGACCCGACGGACAGGCCCAACGGGAAGAACATGAAATCCGGCTCAGGCTGGCTTACCAGTCGGTGGAGTACATTGAAGAAAACCTTTCGCTGGGACAGGTAAGTGACGAAGTACTCAACCAGATCAAGACCAAATACGAAATCCGCATTATGCGGCTGCGAAAAGAATCGGAGAAGCAGGCACCCGGCCGGCTGGACGAAGGGCAGATTCAGCACTTTCATCAATTGCAACAGGACATCATCCGGATGGAACGCCAGGCGGTCATCGCCCTTCGGAAGCAAGGTAAGATCAGTGAGGAAGTTTTGCGGCGGCTCGAATACGAACTGGACCTGGAGGAGTCACGCCTGCTGCTGGAAATGACGGCGTGATGGGAGAGTTTGTCTTAAGTCATTGTTTACTTCTCATAAATCTCAATATTATTTGACTCCAACTCTATATTAATCTGTTTAATAACTGCATCAATTTCCTTTGCTTGATCCACCATTTTCTCAATATAAAAGTCTGGGTTTATGTCGGGTTCAAGTTTATAAATGGAGGCAAGTCCAAGAAGTCGCGCTACCGGACCTCTTAAATGATGGGCATTGGTGTAGCTAAACTTGATCAATATTTCGTTTTGAATCCGAATTTTTGCAGTCCGTTCGTTTACTATTTTTTCCAGGTCCGCGTTCAATGCGCTCAGGTTGTCCTGTATTTGAAGAAGTTCTTCATTTTGTGCCTCAATTTCTTTTGCCTTCTCGTTAAGCTGAACATTGGTATCTCTTAAGTATTGATGCATTCTATCGTAGCTGGCTTTCAATACCCCGGTTGCATAGGTAAGAACGAAATATAAAACGGAATAGGTAATGCCGGCAGTGACGGCCTCCTGTATATGGAAAACGAATAGGGTGTTGATAATTATAAAGGTAATACCGTGCATGATCCACATGATCCGCCCTTTTAACATGGCTGAAAAAATAAAGCCAACAATCATGACCACTGATAAGGTGGTGGTGGTGTTTGGAACGGTTAAACGTTGATAACTCATCGTTACCAAACATACCGAAGTTACTACTAAAATGGCTATCGTAGGATACTTACGTCTGAGTGTATAAGCAATGACGCAGGCACATAATATTACAGTGGAAATGGAAATGGACAAGGTATCTTCGGGATATAGCAGCACGTTGGACACCAGCACCAAAAACACGCCCACCATTGAAATCATCAATATGGTGTTGAGAAAAAATTTCTCAATGCTCTTTATCTCCATATTATCGGCCATTTACGTTGTGTCAGTCGTCAATTTACAAAAAGTTGTCTGCGTGAGATTGACTCGTTGTAAATTCTCCGCGACCAAATGAACTTGTCGAAAACTAAACTGTCCGTGTAGTTATCGGGCTTGCGCCTGATGCTTTTTGGTTTTGAATAGGTGAGATTTTAGCACAAAAGGTCAATAGAATTCGTCCTTAACCTTTTTCTTGTCCAATAGATGAGTCGTTCGATGGCAATAGACCAGAATATCGGATTTAAAAATAATGTCATGTAGAATAAAATTGTATCATCCTTCACTACTGCCCAAAAGACGCCGTGTAATGGAAGGCGGAAAAGTAAAAAGCTGTCGGCCAACAAATTCACGAGAAAGGCTTCATTGTTAATCTGCCCCTCGTCTTTCATAAAATAAAAGAAGAATGAAACCCAGGTCAGCAAGGTCGTCAACACAAATATTAGCGCAGCTGTCCCAAGTTTAAATTTGTTTTTTCCCTTCTTGTCCGTCATAATCTGAATTACCTAAGAGCAATTACCACCAACGAGAAAGCATTGGCGATGTGGCGGCATTCTGCGTTATGTCTGTCCAGAACCAATGCTGATTAAATGTACAAATGTTCATTAATTGTTTAAAGCTCAATAGCGCTCGGTCACGTTGGAACAAAAGCTGATTAGCAATTTAAAGCCGATTGCTTTTGCGTCGCCCCGCCATATGCGCCAATGCACTGTTAGCTATAGTACATTATGGTTTTGTCTTAATGAATGGTTGTAGTCCGTAAAAATCAGCCATTTTATACTGCTCATTCATATTCAATTCGTAATTCGATAGCGACAGCCCTGTTTTTGATCGAAAAGTGTCTACTTGAAACTGCCGCAATGAAATTTGATTGCTATCTAATTCCAAAGTCACTCTATCAGTGTTAAAAACTAGCAAATCTTTGTTGGTCTTAAACGAAATTGAACTGGGCTGCAAATCGTAGTCGTTCACAGTCTGGCTGCCGTTCGTTCCTGTAGAATAAATAGAGTAGTATTCTACTTCAAACGTCCAGTCTTTCCACTTTTGAATTTCTCTGCGAACGGGCTGACTGTCAGCAAGCGAACCTTCGCCGAGGCATTTTACCAGCAAAGTATCCTTGTTTTTCCATTTTATCAGCAACGGATAATAGTTTCCGAATCTGAAAAAATCTCGGTCTGTATAATCGCATTCCTCGTCAGTTGGCAAGATTTTAACCACTGTAAAACCGGAACCAAAAGCCATTGAACTTTCAATATGATAGCGATAAAGAGTAAAGTCACTGTAAGGTGAGTTCAATTTTACAGCATTATCAACAAGTGATTTATCTATACCAGTGACACAACCGAAAAGGAACAAAACAAACAAAGCAGCCAGAAGATAAAGTCTTTTCATTTTTAGGGTCTCACCGTATTATAGCCAACTATTGTATATACGTACCTGCTGCGTCTATTTTTACTATGTGATTCAGCAAAGTTATTTTATGCTATTTTCTGCATAACCGCCTTATTATCGACGCTTATATCCGGCAGCTAATTGATAACAGCTAATTATATGCTACATTCTGAGACTGGCAAAATCAGCCAAATCAGGTTATAAAGTCGCCTTTGGTAGAAAAATAGCAATGATTCATCAGCTCGATAAATATAGCGGCCTTATTAAATATTTAAGCTGCCTGATGGAATTTTAATTTGACGGATGGATACGGTTGAAAAGTGTACGAAGTGCAGGAAAGCACTGACCCTGTCATCGAAGGTGGCGTTGATTTAATAACGGAACCCAAACCGGCAATAAAGCCCGCCGTACGGACAACTTTTTCGCTTTTAATCAGTAAAACGGGAAAGTTTATCCGCGCAAACATCCCGCTTCATGAAGGGCCACTGGTACAAAAATGCCATCATTTATTCCTTAGACGTCAAAACCTTCCTGGACTCCAACGGAGACGGCGTCGGTGACTTCATCGGCCTGACCCGGCGGCTTGACTATATTTCCGGACTGGGCATTACCTGCCTGTGGGTCATGCCTTTCTACCTCTCGCCCAATCGCGACAATGGTTACGACGTGCAGGACTACTACCAGGTAGATCCCCGGCTGGGCTGCTTGGGCGACTTCGTGGAATTTACCTACCAGGCCCGGGCGCTGGGCATCCGCGTGATCATCGATCTGGTCGTCAATCATACTTCCAACCAGCACCCCTGGTTCAAGGAGGCCCGCAAAAACCGGCATTCCAAGTACCACGCCTATTACGTATGGTCGGATGAAATGCCGGAAGAACAGGCCAACAATGCCCTGGAAGAAGAGGGCGTCTGGACCTACGACAACCAAGCCAAAGCGTATTACCTGCACCGTTTTTATAAGGAACAGCCCGACCTGAATATCTCCAATCCGGATGTGCGGGAAGAAATTAAAAAAGTGATGGCGTTCTGGTTGCACATGGGCGTGTCGGGGTTTCGGGTGGATGCCGCGCATATGCTCACAGAAACTGTGGGACTGAAACACGTAGACCGGGAATATATGCACGAACTGCTCACAGAAATGCGGGAGTTTATTACCACCCGCGATAGCGAAGCCGTACTGCTGGCCGAAGCCAACGTGAAACCCAAGGAACTGGGAAAATACTTCGGCAACGGCAACCGCATGCACCTGCTTTTCAATTTCTATCTGAACAAACACCTGTTTCTGGCATTGGCCCGCGAAGAAGCGGCTCCCATTGTGGAAGCTTTGACGGAACTGCAGGACATTCAATCGGGACAGTGGGCCAATTTTGTGCGGCACCACGACGAACTGAACCTGGAATTGCTTACCAAAAAAGAGCAGGAGGAAATATTCAGCCAGTTTGCGCCCGATGAGGAGATGCGCGTCTTTGGTCATGGTATTCGCCGTCGTCTGCCCCCGATGCTGCACAACGACCGGCGTCGGATTGAGCTGGCGTATAGCCTGTCGTTCAGTCTGCCGGGTACGCCCTTGCTCTATTACGGGGAAGAGATTGGCATGGGCGATGATTTGTCGCTGGAAGGCCGCATGAGCGTCCGGACCGTGATGCAGTGGGTAGGAAATGACCACGGCGGTTTCTCCACGGCCCCGGCGAAGAAGTGGCTCCGGCCCGTCATCGAAAAAGGGGCATTCAGCTACCGCGATATCAACGTAGTGGATCAGCAGCGCGATTCGAATTCCCTGCTCAACTGGATGGAAAGGCTTATCCGCACCCGCAAACAGTGTGTGGAGTTGGGCTTCGGTACCTGGGACCTTATCCAAACTGACCATCCCGCCGTGTTTGCCCACTGCTGCATTTGGGAAGACAGAAAATTCATTGCCGTACACAACCTGTCGGCCAGCACCTGCGAAGCCACCCTGCAACTGAAAGAGCCGATGAAAGATCACTTCATTTACGTTTTTGGTAACGTGGAAGGCGAACCCATCAGTAAGGACATGCGCATTAGGCTGAAACCGTATGGCTATTGTTGGGTAAGAATCAATAGCTTCAACTGAAAGATTAAAGGAATGAAGGACTGATTAAAGGAAAAGAATAGCGAGGAATGAAGGATGAGAAAGGTGGCGGAACCGAAGCACACACGCTGAGTAGAGCAGAAGCCAGGCTGAGTGGAAAAGTTTGTGAAGGGCACCGTTAAAGCTGCTCCCCGAAAGAAAAACAACAACGGTAAAAACGCAAAAGCAATGACCAGGATATCGTACCACGCTTCCCACGAACAGTTTAAGCCCAGCGAATTGCTGCGGTACGTACAGGCAGCAGAGAAGGCCGGTTTTACAGGAGCGCTCTCCTCCGACCATTTCAAACCCTGGAACGAACAGCAGGGCGAAAGTGGCTTTGCCTGGTCCTGGCTGGGAGCCGCTATGCAAGCCACCCAACTGCGTTTTGGCATCGTCAACGCGCCCGGACAACGCTATCATCCGGCCATCATTGCCCAGGCAGCGGCCACCTTAGGTGAACTATTTCCCGAACGCTTCTGGATCGCGCTGGGAAGCGGGCAGGCCCTGAACGAACACATTACGGGCGACCGCTGGCCCTCCAAGCCCGAACGGAACGCCCGGCTAAAAGCCAGCGCCGATATCATACGGGCACTCTGGAAAGGCGAAACAGTCAGCCACGACGGGATGGTGCGGGTAGACCAGGCCAAATTGTACACGCTTCCCAAGGTAGCGCCACTCATCGTCGGAGCGGCCATCACGGAGGAAACGGCCGCCTGGGTGGGTAGTTGGGCCGATGCGCTCATTACTATTTCACATCCGCACGAACAATTGAAGAAAGTGGTGCAGGCGTTCCGGGAAAACGGCGGCCAGGGTAAGCCCATGTTTCTAAAAGTGCAGCTTTCTTATGCCTCTACTGATGAAGAAGCCCTGGCGGCAGCGCACCGGGAATGGCGGACCAATATTTTTTCCAGTGAGCTATTGGCCGATTTGAAATTTCCCAGCCAGTTTGAAGCGGCCGGAAAATTTGTGCAGCCCGCGGAAATGTACGACTACGTCCGCATTTCGTCCGACCCGGAACGTCACCTGGAATGGCTGCGGCAGGACATTTCGCTGGGCTTCGACGAACTGATTCTGCACAATGTGAACCGCAATCAGGAAGCGTTTATCCGCGTGTTCGGCGAGAAGGTGCTTCCCCGGCTGGCGGGTGCTTCGCAAAGGGCGCAATAAGAAGGCTTGACGTCGGAACAAGGCAAAAAAGCCAGCGGCTATTTTTGTAAGTGGACAGGTTGTCAGGCGGCTTGTAACTCTTTCTGCTAAATTGGAGTTCAAGCTACCACCACCTGCTTCCAAGTATGGATAACTACATTATTCTGCTTACCATTCTGGGTCTGGCTACCCTGGCAGTTGCCTGGTTACCTTCCCTGGTAAGCCGCTATGCCCTCTCCTATCCGGCCCTTTTCGTGGCGTTCGGCATTCTCCTCTATTCGCTTCCCTTCAACCTGCCCGATCCCAACCCGCTGCACAACCGGACCATTGCTACCCGCCTGACGGAGCTGTGCGTCATTGTATCGCTGATGGGTACGGGGCTGAAGATAGATCAGCCTTTCAGCTTCCGGGGCTGGACCATTCCGCTGCGCCTAGTGCTGGTGACAATGATTCTGACCATTGCCTCATTTTCCTGGCTGGGCTGGTGGGCATTGGGCCTGTCGCCCGCTGCCGCCGCCCTGCTCGCCGCTGCTATGGCCCCTACCGACCCCGTACTGGCCGGCGACGTACAGGTAAGCGGACCGGGAGAAGGCGGCGAAGATACCGTGCGCTTTTCCCTGACGGGTGAAGCCGGCATGAACGATGGCCTGGCCTTTCCCTTTGTCTACTTTGCGATGGCCCTTCTCCCGGCAGCCACGCCGTTGGGACAGCGCTTGCTGGACTGGTTGCTGGAAGATTTACTTTATAAAATTGCTGCCGCTGTTGCCGTTGGCTGGCTGGCAGGACGATTGCTTTCGCTGCTGGTTTTTGGATTACCTTCCAAACTGCGTATCCGAAAATCGGGCTACGGTTTTGTTTCCCTGGCCGTCACCCTGCTTACCTACGGCATTACCGAAATCGCGCACGGGTACGGTTTTCTGGCGGTATTCATTGCGGCCATTGTACTGCGCAAGCACGAACGTTCGCACGAATACCACCAGGAAATGCACGACTTTTCCGATCAGATCGAACGCCTGCTGATTGTGGTGATCCTCATTCTTTTTGGGGGAGCGCTGGTCAACGGGTTGTTCAAAACGCTTACCTGGCAGGGCGCGCTGGTGGGCTTGGCCCTGTTATTCATTATCCGCCCACTCTCCGGTATGATGGCGCTCTTTCGTACGCGTTCCAGTATGGCCGAACGCTGGGTCATCTCCTTTTTTGGTATCCGGGGCATTGGTTCGCTGTACTACCTGGCCTTTGCCATCGACGAAGATGTGTTTGACAACGTGGAAGAACTTTGGGCCATCGCGGGCTTTATTGTCCTGGTTTCCATTGTGATGCACGGCATGCTGGCTACGCCGGTCATGAACTGGCTGGACAAACGGTACGACAGAATCCGTCGGCGAAAGCATCCGGAAACTTCGGTTGAATAGTTCAGTCAGTGCGGCAGGCTGGTGGAAAAGCTCACTTGCGGGCAGGAGCTACGCATCAGTCACGTAGGCCTTTCTATTGCACCTTGCTCTCATCCTGTTCAATCCGTTCGCGGAGTCGCTGGCTGTCCCAGGCGCTGTCTTCGGTACTCAGGTTCTGGTGCAAATCTTCCGAAAGCAGGCGTTCCTGGGCCTGGATCTGCTCTTTCACTGACAGAATATAGTCCTTGTTGTCGTGTCGGTGTGCGGCCAGCTTTTTCAGCGCTGCTTCGTCGTAGCGGATAAAGTTCTGTCCCAGGCGGGTAGCCGTATAGCTGCGGTGTCCCAGGTGGCGAAGTACGTCAACGGCCAGGTGGACCGAAGTATACAGCGTTTCCCGGTAGATGTCTTTTACGCCCAGGTCGATGAGTTCGTAGGCGTCGTAGCGGTTTTTGGCCCGGGCCATAATGTGCAGGTGCGGAAAGTGCTTCTTGACTATGCTGATGAGCTGGTAATTGGTCTGAGGCGAATCAATGGCGGCAATGAGCATCCGGGCTTGCTCTGCCCCTGCCGACCGCAGCAGGTCCAGCCGGGTGGCATCGCCGTAGTAGACTTTGAAGCCCATTTTGCGCAGTAACTCCACCCGGTCCGAATCGTGGTCCAGAATGGTGGCTTCGATGCCGTTGGCCCGCAGAAACCGCCCGATGGTGCTCCCGAAGTGCCCAAAGCCAGCCAGGATCACGGGATGCTTCTCTTCGATGGCATCCGCCTCTTTTTCGTCCACTTCTTCTTTGGTACCAAAACGCGGAGCCAGGTATTTTTCGTTAATCATCAGCAGCAAGGGAGTAACGGTCATCGTAATGGCGGTTACGGCCATCATGGTGTCCATCCAGGCTTTGTCGATGATTTGCAATTGGTTTGAGAAAGAGAACAACACGAAAGCAAATTCACCTACCTGCGACAGTCCCAGTGTAAAAAGCCGGTTCTGATCGCTTTTGAGATGGAAAATTCGCCCACCCAACGCCAATACTACCGCCTTGACGACCATCACACCCAGTACCAGCCCGGCAATGGTGCCCGGCTGTCGGCTGATGAGTTCAAAATTGATGGAAGCCCCCACGCCGATGAAGAACAAGCCCAGCAGCAATCCCTTGAAGGGTTCCAGGTCGCTTTCCAGTTCGTGGCGGTATTCGCTGTTGGCCAATACCACGCCCGCCAGAAAAGCACCCAGCGCCGGGCTCAGCCCCACCAGTTGCATCAGGTAGGCTACCGCCACCACCAGCAGCAACGACGAAGCCGTAAACAGTTCGCGCAGGTGGGTGCGGGCAATCAGGCGCAGCAGCGGCACAAACAGGAAACGCCCCGCCAGATACACCAGGGCCACTGCCGTAAATACCGACAGGGTTTGCAGCCAGCCCGGCAAATCTTCCAGCAGGGTCTGGTGCCCGGAATCGGGATTGGTTGCTGTATGGACCGCCAGCAGGGGCAAAACCGCCAGAATGGGAATGACCATGATGTCCTGAAAGAGCAGCACCGAAAAAGAGGCCTGCCCCGAAGCGGTCTGCGACAAGCCTTTTTCCTTCAGGGTTTGCAGCACAATGGCCGTCGACGACATCGAAAGGGCCAGCGATACCGCCAACCCGGCCTGCCAGGTCCAACCCAGGGCCAACGCAATCAGAAAGAGCAGTAAGGCAGTCCCTCCTACCTGGACCGTACCCAGCCCTACGATGGAGCGACGCATCTGCCAGAACTGAGCCGGCTCCAGCTCCAGCCCGATCAGAAAGAGCATCATGACCACCCCAAACTCCGCGAAGTGCATTATGTCCTGTCCTTCCTGTCCCACAAAACCCAGCACGAAGGGGCCAATGGCCATCCCGGCAATGAGATAACCCAGCACCGAACCCATGCCCAGCTTTTTGGCGATGGGTACGCAGACCACTGCCGCCGATAGGTAGATAAATGCCTGAAAAAGAAAATTGCCGTTCATCGTTGTGCTTGTTGCTGGCTCAGCCAATCGTTCATATAAGCAAATCTCTGCATGTCTGCCACCGAAAATTCACCTTCTGCCAGTAGTTCCAGCAGGGTTTTGTATTGTTCGGCCGCCTCTTTCAACTGTTCCGCAACCAGCCGGTGCGTACCGTGCACGACAAAGGGAGGCAAATAAGTCATTTTACACAAGCCGGCGGTCTGTTCAAAAGGAGTCAGTAATTCGCGTACCGTAAACCGTTGGTAACCCTGCGCACTGTACGCTTCCCGCTGTCCACCGGAAGTAATGACATTCAGAATGAACTTTCCCTGAAGGGCATTTCCGTTCGGCCCGTAAGCCCAGCCGTATTCCAGCACCATGTCGATCCACTGTTTGAGCAGGGGTGGTGCACTGTACCAGTAAAAAGGATGGTGCCAGACAATGATCTGGTGGCTCTGCAGCAACCGCTTCTCCACGGCCACCTGCACGTTGAAGTCGGGGTATTTTTCGTAGAGATCGTGGAAAGTGATGCCCAGGTGCCGCGGCAATTGCTTCAGCAGGGTAATATTGGCCCTCGATTTTTCGTACCGGGGATGGGCGAACACAATCAGGATTTTGTTTTTCATGGCTAGAAGACCTGAAAGATATAAATTTCTTTCCACCTGACGGGTCGGTTCGCGTTCGAATTTAGAAAGGCCACTTTTCTGACGATAGCGATTCAGGCTTGCTCTGTCGTCAGAAGAATGAGCTATGAACTAATTACTTACCTTAAAGCAAGCGACCGGCTTTATCGAACGGCGGGCGACTGCTTGACGGCTTTCCGCTTGTCGAGCGACAGCATCAGGGCGGGCAGCAGCACCAGGTTGGTACACATGGCTACCAGCAGGGTCACCGACAGCAGCACCCCCAACGCCGCCGTACCACCGAAAC